>Ga0209698_10000467_pt1 | contig 46559 bp, 40 predicted proteins | sample LitLauG_LLR_2012_FD_187203 | JGI IMG/M metagenome (GOLD analysis project Ga0209698, IMG submission 187203) | Freshwater sediment microbial communities from Pennsylvania, USA - Little Laurel Run_MetaG_LLR_2012 (SPAdes) (version 2) | ecosystem: Environmental > Aquatic > Freshwater > Creek >...
GCTGACCAGCACGGTCAAGCAGAGCGCCGACAGCGCGCGGCAGGCCAATCAAATGTCCGCGGCGGCGAGCGAATCGGCGGCGCGCGGCGGTGCGGTCGTCGCCGGTGTCGTGACCACGATGGAGCAGATCGCCGCCTCGAGCGGCAAGATGGCGGAAATCATCAACGTGATCGATGGCATCGCGTTCCAGACCAATATCCTCGCCCTGAACGCCGCGGTCGAGGCCGCGCGGGCCGGCGAACAGGGGCGCGGCTTCGCGGTGGTCGCCAGCGAGGTGCGCAACCTGGCGCAACGCAGTGCGCAGGCGGCGCGCGAGATCAAGTCGATGATCCAGGAAAGCGTGATGAACGTCGAAGCCGGTAACAAGCTCGTCAGCAGCGCCGGTGGATCCATGGCCGAGATCGTCGGGCAGGTCAAGCGGGTTTCCGATCTCATCGGCGAGATCACGGCCGTGGCGGTCGAGCAAAGTTCCGGCATCGAACAGGTCAATGAAGCGGTGACCCAGATGGACCAGGTCACGCAGCAAAATGCCGCGCTGGTCGAGCAAAGCGCGGCGGCCGCGGCCAGCCTCAAGGCCCAGGCGGAATCGCTGACCCAGCTGGTCGGCTTCTTTCGCATGAGTGCAAGCGCCGGCCCGGCACCGGCCCGCGCCGTCGCCGCACCGCAAAAAAAGCCGGCGCCGCGCGCGGCGACGAACGCGCCGATGCGCCGCCCGGCCGTTGCATTGCCGGTCGCCGGGCGCACTGCCGGCCCGCAGATGTCCGCCGTGCCAGCTGAGGTCGGCAAGGAAGCCACCTGGGAAGAGTTCTGATCGGCCGGCCCGCCCTTGCCCGAGCGCGGGCCTGCCCTCGGCGGGTTGGAAAATCGGAACGGCGCCGGCGCGTCCTCGCGCATCCGGCTGTAACCTGAAGCCGGTTCCGGACGAATTAGCGGGTGCCGGGATGTGGCGGTTCAGACCGGCCCGCCGCCGCCACGGTGCCCCGACTCCAGAGGATCCGGCGCGCCGTGCGATCCGGATCGCAACGCCGACGAGGATGATCATGAACAGGAAGTTGACCGTAGCCTGCACGGGACTGGCCATGGCGGCGCTGGCGCTGCCGACGACCGGCAGTGCCACCTGCAGCCTGCAAAGCGGTACCAAGGCGACGCCCCTGGTGGAGCTCTATACCTCCGAGGGCTGTTCGAGCTGCCCGCCGGCCGACAAGCGCCTGGGCGCATTCACATCCGGCGCACAGGAGCTGCGCGATGCCGTGCCGCTCGCGCTGCACGTGGACTACTGGGATTACATCGGCTGGAAAGAGCCTTATGCCCAGGAGCGTTTCGGCGAACGCCAGAGCTGGCTGACCCACGCCAACGGGCACAAGACGGTCTACACGCCGCATTTCTTCGTCTCGGGGGTCGAAGTGCGTGACTGGGATACCGATCTGGGCGGCGCGCTGCGGCGCGTTGGCGCCCAGAGCGCCAGGGCGCAGATCAAGGTGCTCGTCGAACCGTCCGGCGGCGCGCTGTCGCTTGCCGCCACCGCCAGCTCGGCCGAAAGCGGGGCGCAACTGGGATTGTTCGTCGCCGTCACCGAGGACAAGCTGAGCTCGCACGTCTCCGCCGGCGAAAATCGCGGCTCGACCCTGACCCACGACCACGTGGTGCGCGAATGGATCGGCCCGATCCCGCTCAAGGACGGCAGCGCGCAGCTGCAGCGCACGGTGAACCCGGGCGCAGGCTGGAACCGGGATGAACTGGGTGTTGCCGCCTTCGTCGAGGATCTGCAGACCGGGCGCGTGCTGCAGGCCGTCGGCGGCGCGCAGTGCCTGCGCTGAAGCACCGCGCCCGACGCAAGCGCAGGCCGCCGACGCTTACGGCGATGGTCGCCCGGGCACCTCGGCGGCTGCCGTATCCGGCGCACGGCGCTCGGACCAGCCGCCGCCAATCGCCTTGTACAGATCGACCAGGTTGGTCAGCCGAGCCAGGCGCACGGCGATCAGGGTCTGCTGCGCGCTGAAGAGTTCGCGCTCCGCGTCCAGCACGTCGAGCGAGCTTGCCACCCCTTTTTCGTAGCGCAGGCGGGCCAGCGCGAGCCGCGCCTCCTCGGCCCGCACCAGCGCGTCCTGCGCGGCCAGCTGCTGCTCGAAGGTGCCGCGTGCGGCCAGGCCGTCGGCCACCTCGCGAAAGGCCGTCTGCACCGCTTTCTCGTAGGCCGCGACGGCGATGTCGCGTTGCACCTTCGATGCCGCCAGGTCGGCGCGCAGCACGCCGCCATCGAAGATCGGCAGGCTGATGGCCGGCGTGAAGCTCCAGCTGCGCGCCGAGCCATGGAACAGCCCGGATAGCTGGATGCTGGTGAATCCGTCGTTGCCGGTCAAGGTGATGCGCGGAAAAAACGCGGCGCGGGCGGCGCCAATGCTGGCATTCTGCGCCTGCAACTGCTGCTCGGCGGCGAGCAAGTCGGGCCGCCGTTGCAGCAGTTCGGAGGGCAGGCCGACCGGCAGGTCGTCGGCCAGGGCCTGCTCGGCCAGCGCGCGCGGCGCCGGCAGGTCTTCGGGCACGGGTTGCCCGAGCAGCAGCGTCAGCGCATTTTCCGCCTGTGCCCGGGCCCGCGACTGGCTGGCCAGATCGGCCTGCGCCGAGCGCACCAGCGTCTCGGACTGGCGCAGGTCGAGCGCCGAGAGCGTTCCGGCCTGGAACTGGAGCTGGGCGATGCGATAGGCTTCTTCGCGCGAGGCCAGGGTCTTGCGCGTCAGCTCCACCTGTTCGCCGTCGGCCAGCAAGGTCAGATAGGCGTCGGCGACCTGCGCAACCAGGCTGATCTGCGCGCTGCGCCGCGCCTGTTCGCTGGCCAGGTAGCTGGCCAGCGCCGCGTCGCGCAGGCTGCGCACGCGGCCGAAGAAATCGAGCTCGTAGCTGGTGAGGCCGACCGACGCGCCGTAGACGCTTAGCACCGCGGGCTCGCCCGGCACGCGCAGCGGCGCCGGTGTGCGCTGGCGGGCGTCGGAAGCGCCGGCCGTGAGATTGGGCAGCAGGGGCGCGCCCTGGATCTGGTACTGCGCTCGCGCCAGGTCGATATTGAGCGCCGCGATGCGCAGGTCGCGGTTATTGGCCAGGGCCAGTTCGATCAGCCGCGCCAGCCGCGGATCGGCGAGGAAATCGCGCCAGCCGAGCGCGGCGGCGGGCGCCGCTGCGGTCTCCGCCGCGGCCGTCGCCGCTGTTGTCGTCGTCTCCGCGGTCGCCGCGCCGGGGTAGGCCGGCGCGACCGGCAGGGCCGGCCGCTGGTAGACCGGCGCCATCGTGCAGGCGCTCAGCAGCAGGGCGATCAGGGCCGTTCGCGCCGCCGCAGCGCCGATCGGGCGGCGCGTGGCAGGTCGCGCGCCCGGCTGCCGGCGCAGGCGGCTGAGGACCAATCGGGCAGGAGCCGCGTTCATGTGGTTTCTCCCTTCAGGCCAGCCGCCTCGAGCGCGCCAGCGCGTTCCGCGGCGGGCGCGAAGCGGCGCCGGATGAAGACGAAGAAGACCGGCACCAGGTAGACCGCCAGAACGGTCGCGGTGATCATGCCGCCGATGACCCCCGTGCCGATGGCGATGCGGCCGCCGGATCCGGCGCCGCTGGCCAGGGCCAGGGGCAACACGCCCAGGACGAAGGCGAGCGAGGTCATCAGGATGGGCCGCAAGCGCTGCCGCGCCGCCTGCGCGGTCGCCTCCATGAGCTCCATGCCGTGCTCGACGTTCTCCTTGGCGAACTCGACGATCAGGATGGCGTTCTTCGACGACAGTCCGACTGTCGTCAGCAGCCCGACCTGGAAGAAGACGTCATTGTTCAAGCCGCGCACCAAGGTAGCGAGAATCGCGCCGACCACCCCCAGCGGCACCACCATCATCACCGCCACCGGGATCGACCAGCTCTCGTAGAGCGCCGCAAGGCAAAGGAAGACCACGATCAGCGAGAGCGCATACAGCGCAGGCGCCTGCGCCCCGGCCTGCCGTTCCTCGAAGGACAGGCCGGTCCATTCGTAGTCGACCCCGGGCGGCAGATCCTTGGCCAGTTGTTCCATCTCGCGCAGCGCCGCGCCGGTGCTGTAGCCCGGCGCCGGGCTGCCGAGGATCTCGTAGGACGAGGCGCCGTTGTGCCGCTCGAGCTTGGGCGGACCGAAGCCCCACGAGCCGGTGGTGAAAGCGGAGAAGGGCACCATGGCGCCCTGGGCGTTGCGCACGAACCAGTCGGCGAAATTCTCCGGCAGCATGCGAAAGGCCGCATCGCCCTGGACGAAGACGCGCTTGATGCGGCCGCGGTCGACGAACTGGTTGACGTATTGCGAGCCCCAGCCGGCGGACAGGGTGTCGTTGATGCTGGCAATGGACACGCCCAGGGCGCTGGCCTTCTCGCGATCGATCTTGAGCCGGTACTGCGGCTCGTCGTCCAGCCCATTAGGCCGCACGCCGGTCAGGATCGGGCTCTTGGACGCCGCGCCGAGAATTTGGTTACGCGCCTGCAGCAGGCGCGCGTGGCCGACGTTGGCCCGGTCGACCAGCTCGAAATCGAAGCCGGTGGCGTTGCCCAGCTCGAACACGGCCGGCGGCACGAAGGCGAACACCAGGGCATCCTTGATGCGGCCAAAGCTGCCCATGGCGCGGCCGGCCACGGCCTTGGCCCGGTTGGCCGCGCCGGGGCGCTCCGACCAGTTGCGCAGCTTCACGAAGGCCAGGCCGGAGTTCTGCCCGGGCCCGGCGAAGTTGAACCCCGCGACCGTGAACACCGATTCGACCGCGTCCTTCTCGTCGACCAGGAAGTGCTCGCGCACCTGGGCGAGGACTTCGCTCATGCGGTTCTGCGTCGCCCCGGGCGGCGCGATGGCCTGGACGAACAAGAAGCCCTGGTCCTCGTCGGGCAGGAAGGAACTCGGTACCCGCGTGAACAGGAACGCCATGATCGCGACGATCGCGCCGTAGATCAGCAGGTAGCGCCCGGTGCGGCGCACGAGATGGCGCACCACGCCTTCGTAGCGCTGGCTGCCGCGCTCGAAGCCCCGGTTGAACCAGCCGAACCAGCGGTGGCGCGCCGGATCGTGCCCGGCGGCGGCCGGCTTGAGCAGGCTGGCGGTCAGGGCCGGCGTGAACACCAGGGCCACCAGCACCGACAGCACCATCGCCGACACCAGCGTGATCGAGAACTGGCGGTAGATCACCCCGGTCGAGCCGCCGAAGAAGGCCATCGGCAGGAACACCGCCGAGAGCACGGTGGCGATGCCGACCAGGGCACCGGTGATCTGTTGCATCGACTTGATGGTCGCGTCCTTGGCGTTCAGGCCCTCCTCGGCCATGACCCGCTCGACGTTCTCGACCACCACGATCGCATCGTCGATCAGCAGGCCGATGGCCAGCACGACGCCGAACAGGGTCAGCGTGTTGATGGTGTAGCCGGCGGCGGCCAGGATGCCGAAGGTCCCCAGCAGCACCACCGGGACCGCGATGGTCGGGATGAGCGTGGCGCGGATGTTCTGCAGGAACAGCAGCATGACCAGGAACACCAGGCCCACGGCCTCGAACAGCGTGGTCACCACCTCCTCGATCGACACCTTGACGAAGGGCGTGGTGTCGAAGGGATAGACCACGCGCAGCCCGGCCGGGAAGAAGGGCTGCAGCCGCTCCATCGTGGCCCGCACGGCGCGCGCGGTATCCAGGGCGTTGGAGCCGGGGGCGAGCTTGATCGCCATGCCCGCGGCGGGCTTGCCGTTGAATTTCACCTCGGTCGAAAAGCTCTCGCCGTTGAGCTCGACCCGCGCCACGTCGCGCAGCCGCACCTGCGCGCCATCGGGCGTGACGCGCAGCAGGACGTTCTCGAATTCCTCCGGGGTCTGCAGGCGCTGCGGGCCGATGATGGTGGCGTTGAGCCGCTGGCCCTTGATGGACGGCAGGCCGCCGAGCTCGCCCGCGGTCACCTGGACATTCTGGCTGGAGATCGCCGCGCTGACATCGGCCGGGGTCAGGCCGTAGTTGTTCAGCTTGCCCGGATCGAGCCAGACGCGCATTGCGTACTGCGCGCCGAACAGCTGGTAGTCGCCGACGCCGGTCGTGCGCGACAGCGGATCCTGTACGCGCGACGCGACGAAGTCGGCGATGTCGCGGTTGGTCATGCTGCCGTCCTCGGACACGAAGCCAACGACCAGCAGGAAGTTGCGCGTCGACTTGGCCACGCGCAGGCCCTGTTGCTGGACGATAGCCGGCAGCTGCGGCGTGGCCAGCTGCAGCTTGTTCTGCACCTGGACCTGGGCGATGTCGGCGCTGGTCCCCTGCTTGAAGTAGAGCGTGATCGAGAAGCTGCTGTCCTTCTGGCTGGCGGCGTCGAAGTAGAGCAGGTTGTCGATGCCCGAGAGCTGCTGCTCGATCACCTGGACCACGTCGCTTTGCAGGGTTTCCGCGGAGGCGCCCGGGTAGGTGCCGCTGATGGCAATCGATGGCGGTGCGATGCTCGGGTACTGCGCGATCGGCAGCGTGCGCAGCGCGAGGCCACCCGCCAGCATGACCGCGATCGCCAGGACCCAGGCGAAGATCGGCCGGTGGATGAAGAAGCGGCTCACTTGCCCGCTCCCTTGGCCTCGCCCGCGAGCGCCGCCGTCTCGGCGCGCGGCGCCGCGCCTGCCGCCGCCGCCGGGCGCGGCGGCTGGGGTGCGGCGGGCGCGCCGTCGGCCGCGCCGGCCGCCTCGGTCGCGTGGACCGTGCTGCCCGGACGGGCCCGCTGGACGCCCTCGACGATGACCTGGTCGCCATCGTGCAGCCCGTCACGCACCAGCCACTGGTCGCCGACCGCCCGGTCCACCGTGAGGTTGCGCTGTTCGACCTTGCCGGCGGCATCGACCACCAGGGCCATCGGCTGGCCTTGCTGGTTGCGTGCCACGCCTTGCTGCGGCACGAGCAGCGCGCGCGCATCGACGCCCTCGACCAGCCGGGCATGCACGAACATGCCCGGCAGCAACTGGCGCTTGGGGTTGGGGAACACGGCACGCAAGGTGACCGATCCGGTGCCCGGGTCGACCGTGGTCTCGGAGAACAGCAGGCGGCCGGGCGAGGCGTACTCGCTGCCGTCCTCGAGGGTGAGGCGCACCGGCGCCTGGTCGGCGTCGGCGCCGCGCAGCTCGCCGCTGGCCAGTGCGCGCTGCAGGCGCAGCAGCTGCGTGGTCGACTGCGTGACGTCGACGTAGATCGGATCGAGCTGTTGCACCGTGGCCAGTGGCGCCGTCTGGCTCGCGGTCACGAGGGCGCCCTCGGTGATCGCCGAGCGGCCGATGCGCCCGCTGATCGGCGACAGCACCCGGGTATAGACCAGATTGATGTGCGCGCTTTCGACCGCGGCCTCGGCCGCGGCGACGTCGGCCCGTGCCTGGCCTTCGGCCGCGGCGGCATCGTCGAGCTGCTGGCGGCTGATCGCCGCCGCGCTGATCAAGGAGCGGTAGCGCTCGGCCAGCTGGCTGGCCGAAGTCTGCGTGGCCTTGGCACGCTCGAGCGCGGCCAGCGCGCTGTCGTAGGCCGCCTGGTAGCTGCGCGCGTCGATCTGATAGAGCTGCTGGCCGGCCTGCACCTCGCTGCCCTCGGTGAACAGGCGCTGCAGCACCACGCCGGTGACCTGCGGCCGCACTTCGGCGACCCGTCGCGGCGTCGTGCGCCCGGGCAATTCGGTGGCCAGTGCGACCTGCTGCGCCCGGATCGTGACCACCTTGACCTCGGCCGGCGGCGGACCGGCGTTCGCCGCCTCGGCCTTGGGTTCACCGCAGCCGAAAAGCAAGGGCAAGGCGGCGATGGCGGCGCTGGCGAGCACGGCGCGAGCCGGAGCGATGGAACGAGCCTGCGTATTGCCGACCATGACAGATCCTTCCTCGTGGCGGCCGTGCCCTTGTTTCGTCGGGGCTGTACCGCAGTCCGTTTGATTAACCATGCTGCTAAGACAACTGATGCCTAGGCAGCATGAAGCAGAAAAAAAATCAGCTTTTGGCGTTGTGCAACATCTTTAGCAGGACGCTCTCCGCCCGCGCGATGTCATCGGGCGCGATATCGCGCAGGAAACCCTGCACCACGGCATCGACGCAGGCGCGCATCTTGGGCAGCAGCTCGAGGCCGAGTTCGGTGACTTCGAGCGAGATCGTGCGCCGCTCGCCCGCCCGCCGTACGCGCCGGATCAGGCCCTTGTTCTCCAGCCGATCGAGCATCCGGCTCATGGCGCCGCGGTCATAGGTCATGTTCTTGCACAGGTCGCCGGCACAGGCCGTTTCGCCCTGATGCAGCTGGGCGAGGATGGAAAACTGGGCCGCGGTCACCTCGAGGGGTGCGAGTTCGGCGTCGCGCTGCAAGGCATCGTCGACCGCGGCCGATATCGCCATCTTGACCCGCCCCAGCAGCGAGCCGATCGATGTCTGTTCCGCGATGGTTGGACTTGCGATGTCGTTCATGGCCTGCAGTGCCTTGAATCGTCGCCGCGACAATATATGTCACGGCAATTGTTGTCAAGGCAACAGTTGCCTTGCCAAAAATGCAGCGACCGACACCGCCTGGCGCCCGCCGGCGCTGGCGATCTGCTGGCGACAGCTGGTTCCGTCGGCCACCACGAGTGCGGCGGGCCGTTCGCGCAGTGCCGGCAGCAGGCGGTCCTCGGCCATCGCCAGCGAGATATCGTGGTGCGCGGCCTCGTATCCGAAGCTGCCCGCCATGCCGCAGCACGAGCTTTCGATCAGTTGCGGATCGGCGCCCGGCACGAGCCGCAACGTCTCGAGCACCGCACCGACCGTGCCGAAGGCCTTCTGGTGGCAGTGGCCGTGCACCAGGATGGGCTCGCGCCATGGGCGCAAATCGAGGGCCAGGCGCCGTTCGCGCGCTTCGCCGGCGATGAATTCCTCGAACAGGCAGGCCCGGCTCGCGACCTGCTCGGCGTTCTCGCCCAGGCCCAGCACCAGCGCCTCGTCGCGCAGGGTCAACAGGCAGGACGGTTCGAGTCCGACGATGCTCACGCCGGCCCGCGCCAGCGGCAGCAGCGCGTGGATCAGCGCGGCGGCGTGGGCCCTTGCCTTGTCGACCTGGCCGGTGGCCAGGTAGGTCCGGCCGCAGCAGTAGTGCGACCCGGGCTTGGCCACCACGTGGACCGCATACCCGCCGGCCCGCAGCAGGCGCACGGCCGCGAGGGCATTGTCCGGTTCGAAGATGCCGTTGAAGGTGTCGACGAACAAGGCGACGACCTTGCCACCGCTGCGCGCGAGGTCGATCGCCTGCGGCAGGCCGATCAGCGAGCCCGCATCGACACTGCGCCAGAAGGTGTCAGTCCGCCAGCGCGGCAGCGCGCGCCGCGCCGAGAGTCCGAACACGTGCTCGCCCAGCCACGGTGCGCCGGGCACGCGGTCGCGCAGGTTGAGCAGCCAGGCGTGACGGCTCGCCAGGTGCGCGTAGTCGGGGAGCGCGCCGACCAGCCGATCGAAGAGACGCAAGCCATGGCGCGCCGCGCGCTGCGCCCGCACCTCGATCTTCATGCGCGCCATGTCGACACCCGTGGGGCATTCGCGGCGGCAGCCCTTGCAGCCGACACACAGGTCGAGCGCCTCGGCCACCGCCGCGCCGGTCAAGGCGTCGGCGCCCAGTTCGCCGGCGAGCGCCAGGCGCAGCGTGTTGGCGCGGCCGCGGGTCAGGTGCTGCTCGTCGCGCGTCACGCGAAAGCTCGGACACATCGTGCCGGCATCGAACTTGCGGCAGTGGCCGTTGTTGTTGCACATCTCGACCGCCTTGGCGAAGCCGCCGCTCGGATCGCCGCCCGAGCCGGGCGCGCCGATCCGGCCGCTGGCCGGATCGTTCTGCACGTTCCACGCCGACCAGTCGAGCGCCGGCTGCAGGGTGATCGTCTGGTACGGCCGCGGCGCGGCGCCGGGCGGCGTGCGCAACAGATCGAGGCGGTCCATCGGCGGCGGATCGACGATGCGCTGCGGGTTGAACAGGCCGGCCGGGTCCATCTCGCGCTTGATCGCGGCGAAGGCCGCGTCGATCGACGGACCGAATTGCCAGCGTATCCATTCGCCGCGGCACAGGCCGTCGCCATGTTCGCCGCTGTAGGCCCCGCGGTAGCGGCGCACCAGTTCGGCGGCCTCTTCGGCGATGGCGCGCATCTTCACCGCGCCGTCGCGGCGCATGTCGAGGATGGGCCGCACGTGCAGCGTGCCGACCGAGGCGTGGGCGTACCAGGTGCCGCGCGTGCCGTGCCGCGCGAATACCGCGCTCAGCGCGTCGGTATATTCGGCGAGGTGTTGCAGCGGCACCGCGCAATCCTCGATGAAGCTCACCGGCTTGCCGTCGCCCTTGAGGCTCATCATGATGTTGAGCCCGGCCTTGCGCACATCCCAGAGCCGTCCTTGCGCGCCTTCGTCGAGCAGCGGCACGACGCTGCCGGGCAGCCCCAGATCGCCCATCAGCTCGGCCAGCTCGCGCAAGCGCGGGGCGATCGCGGCCGCTTCGCTGCCGCAGAACTCGACCAGCAGGATGGCCGCCGGCTCGCCGACCAGCGCGCTGCGTATGGTCGGCGCGAAGGCCGGGTTGGCCAGGCCCAGGTCTATCATCGTGCGATCGACCAGTTCGACCGCGGTCGGACCCAGGCGCACGATGTGCTGCGCCGCTTCCATGGCCGCGCGGAAGGTCGGGAAATTGGCCACGCCGAGCACCCGCGCGCGCGGCAGTTCGCTCAGCGCCAGGGTCAGGCTGCGGGTCAGCGCCAGGGTGCCCTCGGCACCGACCAGCAGATGGGCAAGGTTGACGCTGCCGTCGGCGGTGTAGGGCCGCGGACTCTGGTTGGCGTAGATATCCAGGTTGTAGCCGCCGACGCGGCGCAGCACCTTGGGCCAGCGCTGCTCGATCTCGTCCCGGTTCTGCGTCGCCAGGCGGCCGACCAGGGCGGCGATCCGCGCCGCCCGCGGCGCCAGGCCGGCCTCGGGGCCGAACACGACCAGCTCGCCGTCGGCCAGCCAGGCCTGCATGCCGAGCACGTTGTGCACCATGTTGCCGTAGGCGATGGAGCGCGAACCGCAGGAGTTGTTGCCGGCCATGCCGCCGAGGGTCGCCTGCGCGCCGGTCGAGACATCGACGGCAAACCACAGCCCGCGAGGCTTGAGCTGCGCATTGAGCTGGTCGAGCACGACGCCAGGCTCGACCGTCGCGCAGCGCGCCTCCCAGTCGATCGCCAGCACGCGCCGCAGGTGCTTGCTGCAGTCGATCACCAGCGCCGCGCCCACCGTCTGGCCGCACTGGCTGGTACCGGCGCCGCGCGCCAGCACCGGCACCTGCAGCTCGCGCGCGACATCGAGCGCCGCGGCCACGTCCTCGGCGGTTCGCGGCACGAACACGCCAAGCGGCATCACCTGGTAGATCGAGGCATCGGTGGCGTAGCGGCCGCGCGCTGCGGCGTCGAACTGCACTTCGCCCTGCGTCCGCCGGCGCAGGCGTTGCGCCAGCAGGACGCCAGCCTCGGCCGCGGCGCTGTCGACGGTGCGGGTCGGGCCGTGGCCCACGCCGCCACCGGCAACTTCTGCGCCCTGCCCGGCGCCGCTTGGTGCGCCGCTCATGGCTGCGCCGGACTGCCTGCCGGATTCGACCCGCCGGGTGCCGCTGCAAACGGAGGCGCAAAGTGATACAAGACGAACTCCTTCTGCAGGCGATACGCTGATCCGGGCCAGGCGGGTGCATCGGCGGCGTACCGGGCCGCGCTCGCGCCGGCAGGCCATTCAACCACGCACAGGGTTCCCGCCATGCTCAAGCTCGATTTCCATCCCACGGGCCGCCACTTCCTGCAGATCCCCGGACCCAGTCCGGTGCCCGATCGTATCCTGCATGCGATGAGCCTGCCGACGATAGATCATCGCGGACCGGAATTCGGCGCGCTCGGCCGCAAGGTGCTGCACGACATCCGCCGCATCTTCCGGACCCGCCATCCGGTGGTCATCTACCCGGCCTCGGGCACCGGTGCCTGGGAAGCGGCGCTGTGCAACACCCTGAGCCCGGGCGACGCGGTGCTGATGTACGAGGGCGGCCATTTCGCCACGCTGTGGCGCAAGATGGCCGAGCGCCTGGGGCTCGCCCCCGAATTCCTGTCCTGGAGCGGTCACGACGAGCATCTGCCGCAGGCGCCGGGCTGGCGCCGCGGCGTGCCGGCTGACATGATCGAACAGCGCCTGCGCGCCGATGCGGCGCGGCGCATCAAGGCGGTGTGCGTCGTGCACAACGAGACCTCGACCGGCGTCACCTCGGACATCCCGGCGGTGCGCCAGGCGATCGACGCCGCCGGCCACCCCGCGCTGCTGATGGTCGATTCCATCTCCGGCCTGGCCTGCGCCGACTATCGCCACGACGAATGGCGCGTCGATGTCACGGTGAGCGGTTCGCAAAAGGGGCTGATGCTGCCGCCCGGCATGAGTTTCAACGCGGTCTCGCCGCGCGCCCTCGAGGCCATGACTTCCGCCCGGCTCCCGCGCTCGTTCTGGGCCTGGGACGAGATCATCGCCATGAACGCGGACGGCTACTGGCCCTACACGCCGAACACCAATCTGCTCTACGGTCTGGCCGAGTCGCTCGACATGCTGCTCGAGGAAGGGCTGGAGCAGGTCCACGCGCGCCACCAGCGCTGGGCCGCCGGCGTGCGCGCCGCGGTCGAGGCCTGGGGCCTGCCCGTGCTGTGCGCCGAGCCGCGCCTGCATTCGCCGGTGCTCACCGGCGTGATCGTGCCGCCGCAGGTCGATGCCGATGCGCTGCGCCGGATCATCCACCAGCGCTTCGACCTGTCGCTGGGCGCGGGCCTGGGCCGGCTCAAGGGGCGGGCGTTCCGCATCGGCCACTTGGGTGACAGCAACGACCTGACGCTGCTCGGCACGCTGGCCGGCTGCGAGATGGGACTGCAGCTGGCCGGCGTGGCGCTCGCCGCCAGCGGCGTGCAGGCCGCGATGTCCTACTACGCGCGCCATGCACCGCCGCCAGTGGCCGCGCTCAACCCCGCGCTCAGCCCATGACGCGATCCGGAATCCACGTGGCAATGCCCGGCACGAGGCGGCACAGGATCACCGCGAGGATCATCAGCACGACGAAAGGCAGCACGCCGAGGATCACCTCGCGCAGCGGGATTTCGGGTGCGACGTTCTTGATGACGAAGATGTTCAGGCCGACTGGCGGGTGGATCGGGCCCATCTCCATGACGATGGTCATGACGACGCTGAACCAGACCAGGTCGAAGCCCGCCGCGCGCAGCGGCCGCAGGATGATGGGCGCGGTCATCAGGATGATCGACACCGGCGGCAGGATGAAGCCGAGCACGACCACCATGAGCAGGATCGCCGCCAGCAGCACCCAGCGCGAGAACTGCATGGCGACGATCCACTCGGCGCTTGCCTGGCTGATGTGCAGGTAGCTCATCACGACCGAGTAGAGCAGCGACATGCCGATGATGAACAGGAGCCCATAGGGGATCGCCAGCGGCGGCGCACAGTCCGACGAAGTGGTCCGGCCTTCGCTGTAGGCCTCGTGGAACAGCGTGAACGCTTTCCAAGGCGAAGAAGGCGCAGAACGCCAGCGAGGCGAGGTCGACGGCGACGAGGCGCAGGCGGTTCAGCGCCGGCGGCACCAGGCCGACCCTAGATGCCGACGTGGCCGCGGCGCTGCTGCACCTAGCCGCAAAGAAAGGCCGTGCCAAAGAGCAGGAACACGGCCACCTCGTCCTGCCAGTCGGTCGGCTGGTGCAGGAAGTAGCGCAGGAAGACCGCGGCCGACAGGATGCCGGCCGCGCCCAGCAGCGCCAGCATGACGGCGACCAGGATGGCGCGGTTGATCCGGTCGAGGGCGCCGAGCAGCGGTGCCCGGGGTCCCGCATGCGGCGCTTCCGACTCGGGCCCGGCCTCCGGCAAGCCATGGCTCAGGCAAGCTTCTCGGCCAGGCCGATCAGGCGGGCACAGCGTTCGTTGCGCGCGGCATAATCCTTCCACGCGGTGGCGCGCGCGATGTCCTGCCATTTCTGCACCGTCGGCGCTGGCAGGTCGTAGGCCTTGGCGCCGGCCTTCTCGTAGACCCGGCCCAGGCTCTGGTCGTCGGCCCGCGCCGCGTCGAGCGCGAAGCCGTCGAGTTCGGCCCCCACCGTCCGCACGAGGTCCTGCAGGTCCTTGGGCAGGCTGTCGTGGATCTGCCGGGAGATGAGCAGCGGCTCCATCATGAACCAGTAGCTGCGGTCGCGCGCCGTCGTCACGTGCTTGGCGATCTCCTCGAGGCGGAACGAGATCAGGCTGGTCGAGGAGGTATACGCCGCGTCGAGCGCGCCGGTCTGCATGGCGGCATAGATCTCGTTGGACGGCAGCGAGACGACCGCGGCCCCGGCCTCCTTGAGCATCATGTCGAATTCGCGGCTGCCGCCGCGGATCTTCAGGCCGCGCGCGTCGGCCGGTTCGACGATGGCCTTGCTGCGCGAGGCCACGCCGCCGGCCTGCCAGACCCAGCTGAGCACGATGATGCCCTTGTCGGCGAGGATGTCGGCGAGTTCCTTGCCGACCGCGGCGTTCTTCCACTTGGCGCCCTGTTCGTAGGACGTGACGACGCCGGGCATCAGGCCGATGTTGACCTCGGGGACCTCGCCGCCGCCGTAGGACAGCGGCACCAGGGACAGGTCAAGCGCGCCCTTGCGCAGCGCACTGAACTGCACCATGGTTTTGACCAGCGACGAATTGGGGTAGACCGTGCACTTGAGCGCGCCGACGCTGCGCTTCTCGACCTCGGCGGCGAAGCGCCGGCAGAGCCGGTCGCGAAAGTCGCCCTCGGTGAGTGTCCCGCCGGGGTACTGGTGCGAGATCTTCAATTCCGTCGGGACGGCGGCGCGCGCGCCGCGCCCCACCATGGCGCACGGTATTGCCAGGGATGCCGTGGCGAGCGGCCCGGCGGCCAGCAGTCCGCCCAGCACCTTGCGTCGCGTCGTTTGCATGATGTTCTCCTTGAATGTCGTGTTGGTCTTGTCGCGGCCAGCCCGTTCGCCGGCCATGCCCGTCGATCCGGCGCATCGCCGCCCGGCTTGCCTAGCTTAAAGAAGTTCCACGTCATCTCGCATTTCCCGACGGTCACGGTGCGCATCCGCCTGGACGCGGGCGCCGAGGCCAAGGGGGATGCTCCGATGGGAGCGGCAAGCCCTCGGTGGTCGTCCCGCCGCTGTCCTCAAGCGTATCCTCGACGAATGCGCGCTGTCGATCGGGGTCGATAGCGTGCAGGGCGTGCTCGTCGACGATTGGGTTTCGGACGGCCGATCCGACCGCGGTGGGGCAGGGCTGCGACCTCGCCCGACACGGAAATGGAATGAAGCGCGAGTAATCTTCGAACCGGGCCCGGTCGCGATCGGGTCGGCGGTTTTCCCTGCGCCGGCCCGCTCAGGCACCGTCCGGCGGTGGGTCGTTGCGTACACTTTCACGCCGTCACGGCATTGCCCGCCGCGAGCGGCCGGAAGGCGAAAGATGTTCGAGTCGGTGCAAGGTCAGGCTGCCAAGCTCGCGCGCGACGGCATCAAGGTGCGGCGTCTGGTCGCGAGCTGCAAGAAGCTGCTCTCGGAGCGCGGCGAGGCGGCCGGCGTATCGCTGGCGAAGATCACGCTCGAGCTGTACCGCAATCTCGACAAGAAGGAGCACGCGCGCTTCTTCAACGCGCTGGCCACCGAGTTCTCGCCCGATCCGCAGCGCGTCCTCGCCGCAGCGCAGGCCTACGCTGCGGCGCCGAACTCCGCCAACCTGGCACAGCTGTCGCTCGGCGCCGAGCCGCCGCGCCAGGAACTGCTGCGGCGCCTGAACCGCGCCCCGGGCGGCACCGCCACGATCCTGAAGCTGCGCGAGCGCCTGCTCGAGCTCAAGGTCGATCGTCCGGAACTCAACGCGGTCGACTACGACCTGCACCACCTGCTGTCATCGTGGTTCAACCCGGGGTTCCTGCAGATCATCCGGGTCGACTGGCGTACCCCGGCCTACCTGCTCGAGCAGATCATCACGCACGAGGCGGTGCACGAGATCCGCGGCTGGAACGACCTGCGCCGCCGCCTCGAAAGCGATCGGCGCTGCTTCGCCTTCTTCCACCCGGCGCTGCCCAACGAGCCGCTGATCTTCGTCGAGGTCGCGCTGGTCGACGGCATGGCCGATGCGGTCGGTCCGCTGCTCGATGCCCAGCCCGCCGCGGATGGCGCGAGCGGCGCGAGCACCGCCGTGTTCTACTCGATCAGCAACTGCCAGCCCGGGCTGCGCGGCGTCTCGCTCGGCAATTTCCTGATCAAGAACGTCGTCGAGGTGCTGTCGCACGAATTCCCGCGCATCAAGGTCTACTGCACGCTGTCGCCGATCCCGGGGTTCTCGGCCTGGCTGGGCAGCCTGCTCAAGAAGACCGATGCGCTGACGTCCAAGTCGCTGGCCCCGGTGCTCAAGACGGTGGCCGCCGGGCTGGGTACCGACCTGCCCCGGTTTCTTGCCGACCCGGAATGCGCGTCGCGCCTGGCCGCGCTCAAGGAACCCCTGATCCAGCTCTGCGCCACCTACCTGCTGCAGCGCGGCCAGGGGGGCGCACCGACGCCGGATCCGGTGGCCCGCTTCCACCTGCACAACGGCGCCCGGCTGGAGCGCATCAACTCCTCGGCCGACCTGTCGAAGAAGGGGCTGCGCGAGTCCCTTGGGCTCATGGTCAACTATCTGTACGAGTCGCGCGCGATCGAAGGCAACCACGAGAAATACGTGCGCGGCGAGGTGGTTGCCGCACGCCGGGTCCGCGCCCTGGTGCTGGAGACATAGCCCCGCCACCGGGCGCCCGGCCGGCACCCCGCCAGCCGGGCTCGTTCCGCACCGGGGCGTTACATCCGCGCCTTGGTCGTGAGGGTACCCTGGTTGTCCACGTCCGTGACATTGCCGCTCAGGCTGTTGGTGCCGAACGTGGTGAGGGTCGTCCCCGCGCTGATGTGTATGCCCGAGTTGTGCGCCTCGGTGATCGTGTCGCCGCTGGCATACGCGCTGGCACCGCTGCCGGAGGTGTAGATGCCCGTGGCGTTGTTCTGCGCGAGACTGTTGCTCACCGTGAGCTGGCTCGTGCCGCCCGATACCGATTCGGCCTCGAAGCCGATGGTGTTGCCCGCCGCGGTGGACCGGTCGACTGCCAGCACCAGGTTGGCACCGGTCGCGTTGGCCTGTACCAGGAAGCCGTTGTTGCCGCCGATCGCCGCCGTATCCGAAACAGCGACATTGGTGCTGCTGGCGATGCCGGCGAAGACCAGCAGTCCGCCGACGGTGTTGTTCAGCAGCCGGCTGTGGATCACATCGCCGGTCACGCCGTTCTCCAGCATGATGCCCCAGTTGCCATCGCGCACCACCGTGTCGACCACGCGCACGTTGATCGAACCGCTCACGTAGATCGAGCCGCCGGTGGCGGGGTTGCCGATGATTTCGCAACCCTCGACGAGCAGCGAGGCGCCGCCGGTCATGATGACACCGCCCGGGCCGCCGCTGCCGTTGATGGTCAGGCCGCGCAGGGCCACGTTGATCGTATTGCTGCCGTCGGTGATGTTGATCGCGTTGACGCCGGTGCTGGCGACGATGCCGGCGTAGATGCCGGCCGGCGCCGTGATCGACACGCTCTGGCTGATGTTGAGCGCGCCGTATCCGGCGGAATCGAGGACGATGATCTCGCCGCCGGGATTCGTGACGGCAAGCGCCGCGGCAAAGGTGCGGCAGGGCGCCGTCGGCGCGCAGTTGGTCGCTTCGTTCGCGTCGGCGCCGCTGGACGAGACGAAGGTGCGTTCGGCCGCGGCGTGCGCCAGCAGGGGGAGGGCGGCACAGAGCAGGACCGGAATGCCACGGTGGAAGCGGAAGAGGTTCGACAAGATGAGCTCCTTGTTGGTGTTGGAAGATTCGTCGGTCTGACTTTGCGGGTCCGTGCCATCTACGTCGCGCGCTGCAAAATGCCGATATGTCGACACGCGAACGTGCCGACATTCGTATCGCACTGCGCGGCGTCGCCGAGCGGATTTGCACATCCCGGTCGAATTCGCCAGGTTCCTGTGCGGCGGCGCGCGCCAGCGCAGCCCGCGCCAGATCATAGATCGCGGCTCGATCCTGCAACAGGCTTCACTGCGGCGGCACATTCGCTTTCTGCCCTTGAATTGCGTCAGCAGGCATTTCATGTTGGTCGACGCCGCGGGCCACCGCCGCCTGCGCGAGCTTGAGATTGTCATTCCATACCGACGCCAATAAGTGTTCGTCCAGAGCGCGGTACGAGGCGCAAACCGCGCCTCGGTCACGCTTACTTGAGGCGATCTTATGGGTCAGCAGCAACGCGCCATGGTCGCGCCGGCCGAAGCCCGATTCGGGCGAGCCGCCCAGTTCCCGATCGACCGCGCGCACCGTGCCGGTGCATGCCGGCGTCAGCGCGGCCGACAGTGAACTTCCGCGCACGAACCAACCGAACGTTCGTCCAAGGCGATCAGGGCGAGCCGCGATTCCACCGCAACAGCGCGGGCGTCGGCGATCCGGTGCAAGCTGGCGGCGTGGCATGGAAGGTTCGTGATTCACATCGATGCGGTAGCCTGGAGCGGCGGGCCCGCGGAACGCAGGCAAGGGCTGGGCGCAAGAAAGGTATCGGCGCGCTGCCGATTGTTCCGGTCGGTGCGGCCCGCAGACAGCCGGATGATGACGACCGATCGAGGAGGATGGCCGCGATTCATACAACCGGTGTGCACTTCGGACGCTGGAGTACCGTGCCGATACCAGAGGGTGATGGCATGGTGCCCGGATAGATGTGTAATGAAACCGTGCCAAGTTCCGACCAAATGACATGGATAGCCCGATCGCACGATTCCGCCACGTAAGGCAGCAAACGGCGGACCTTGTCCGCGGCCTGAGCGCCGAGGATTGCCAGGTCCAATCGATGGCCGAAGCCAGTCCGGTCAAGTGGCACCTGGCCCACACCACTTGGTTCTTCGAGACCTTCCTGCTCGAACGGCTGGAGGCCGACTTTCGGCCATTCGACGCCGGCTTCCGCGTGCTGTTCAACTCGTATTACGTGGGTATCGGTGATCGCCATTCGCGTGGCGCTCGTGGCGTGCTGTCGCGTCCTGGCCTGGAGCGGGTCCTGGATTACCGCCGCGATGTCGAGCGGCGCGTCGAGGCGGCCCTGGCTGTCGCGCCGGACGCGGCTGCCAGGGCGCTGCTGGAGCTCGGCATGCAGCACGAGCAGCAGCACCAGGAATTGATCCTCACCGACCTGCTGCGCCACTTCTCGTGCAATCCGCAGGCCCCGGCCTATCGACCCGGTCGGCCTGTCCCGCACTCCGAGCGCCCCCTCGACTACATCGGCTTCCCGGGTGGCCCGGCCCAGATCGGTCATGCGGGCGACGGCTTTTCCTTCGACAACGAACGGCCGCGCCACCGGGTCTGGCTGGAGTCCTATGCGCTGGCCTGTCGACCGGTCAGCCAGGCCGAGTACCTGCACTTTGTCGAGGACGGCGGCTACCGGCGTCCAGAGCTTTGGCTTTCGGACGGCTGGGAATTGTGCTGCCGCGAGGCCTGGTGTGCCCCGCTCTACTGGCGCCGGGCCGATGACCAGGACGCCTGGCAGGTGTTTGGCCTCCACGGTCTGCAGGCGTTCGACCCGGCCGCGCCGGCGTGCCATGTCAGCTACTATGAAGCGGATGCCTACGCGCGCTGGGCGCGGGCGAGGCTGCCGACCGAAGCCGAATGGGAGCTCGCGGCGCAATCGGGCGCACTGGCCGAGGTGGGCGAAGTCTGGGAGTGGACGCAAAGCGCCTACCTGCCGTATCCCGGATTCGAGCCGGCGGCGGGCGCGGTCGGCGAATACAACGGAAAATTCATGATCAACCAGATGGTGCTGCGCGGTGCATCGCGGGCCACGCCCGAGGGCCACGCGCGCGCCAGCTATCGCAACTTCTTCCCGCCCGCCGCGCGCTGGCAATTCAGCGGCATCCGCCTCGCGAGAAATCCATGAGCCCCGTCCCCCTGCGTGTCCTGGCCGATTCCGCGGCGCGTCGCCCGTCGCTGCCCGCCCAGGCGGCCCCGCACCCGCCGTCGCCACTGCCCGGCGCCGGCGAGGGCGAATTCGACCGCGATATGCGGATCGCCCTGGCCGAACGGCCGCATCGGATCTCGCCCAAGTATTTCTACGACGCTGCCGGCTCGTATCTGTTCGACCGCATCTGCGAGCTGCCCGAGTACTACCCGACGCGCACCGAGCTGGCGATACTCGGCGAACACGCCGGCGCGATGGCGCTGCGCATGGCGCCGCATGCCGAGCTGGTCGAATTCGGCGCCGGATCGCTGCAGAAGGCGGGGCTCCTGCTGCGTGCCATGCGCGCGCCGGCGCGCTTCGTGCCGATCGACATCTCCGGTGCCCACCTCCAGGCCGCGGCCGATGCGCTGCAGCGCTCGCTGGCGGCGGAGCAGCCGCAGTTGCGCATCACGCCGGTGGTTGCCGACTACACCGCCGACCTGCCGCAGCCGCTGCCCGGACACGGGCCGCGGTACGGCTTCTTCCCCGGATCGACGATCGGCAACCTCATGCCCGACGAGGCCGTGCGCTTCCTGCGCCGGGCCGCCGCGCACCTGCGCGGCGGCGCCTTGCTACTGGGGGCCGACCTGATCAAGGATCCGGCGCGGCTGCACGCCGCGTACAACGATGCGGCGGGCGTCACCGCGGCGTTCAGTCGCAACGTGCTGGTGCGCGCCAATCGCGAGCTCGGCGCCGACTTCGCGCCCGACCGCTATGCGCATAGCGCCTTCTACAACGCACCGCTGCGCCGCATCGAGATGCACCTCCTGGCCACCCGGCGCGAGCAGGTGCGTATCGGCGACCGCGTCTACACCCTCGAAGAGGGCGAAACGCTGCACACCGAGAACTCCTACAAGTTCACGATCGAGGGCGTGCACGCCCTGGCGCGCCAGGCCGGACTGCTGCCCGGGCCGTACTGGACCGATGCGCAGCGCCAATTCGCGGTGTTCTGGCTCGACGCGCCGGACGAAACCGTGCCCGATTCCGAAGCGCCACCGGGGCATATCCACCGCCTATGAGCGCGTCGGCCGGTGACTACGACCTCATCGTCATCGGTGCGGGGTCAGGGGGCGTTGCCGCGGCGCGCCGTGCCGCGGCGCACGGTGCGCGCGTGCTGGTCGTCGAGGAGGGTCGGGTCGGCGGCACCTGCGTGATCCGCGGCTGCGTCCCGAAGAAACTGATGATGTACGCCGCGGGCTACGCACAGAGCCTGGTCGAGGCCCAGGGCTACGGCTGGACCGGCGTCGGCGGACAGTTCGAGATGGCGCGCTGGGCCGATGCCAAGGCGCGCGAGATCGACCGCCTCGAAGGTATCTACCGCAGGCTGCTGGCCGATTCGGGCGTCGAACTGGTCGATGGCCGTGCCCGGCTGCTGGCGCCGGGCGTGGTCGAGGCCGGCGAGCGGCGCTTGCGCGCCGCGCGTGTCCTGGTCGCGACCGGTGGCGCGCCGGCGCGCGACGCCCTGCCGGGCCTCGAGCTGGCGATGACCTCCAACGAGATCCTCGACCTGCGCGCCGTGCCCGAGACGCTGCTGGTCATCGGGGGCGGATACATCGCCGTGGAGTTCGCCAGCATCCTGGCCGGCCTGGGCGCCCGCGTCACGCTCGCCCTGCGCGACACGCTGCCGCTGCGCGGCTTCGACGCCGACCTGCGTGCACGACTGGCCCGCGCCCTGGCCGAGCGGGGAATCGGGATCCAGGCCGGCGTCGGTCTGCGCGCACTGGAGCGCGATGGGTCCGGGTTCGCCCTGCAGCGCGCCGACGGGTCGCGGCTGCAGGCCGCGGCCGTGCTCAACGCGACCGGCCGGCGGCCCAATACGCGCGGCTTCGGCCTCGAGGAAATCGGCGTCAAGCTCGACGCCATGGGTGCGGTGGTGGTCGACGCGGACAGCCGCAGCAGCGTCGCCGGCATCTGGGCCATCGGCGACGTGACGCAGCGCAAGAACCTCACTCCTGTGGCCATCGCCGAGGGCCGCGCATTCGCCGATACCGAATTCGGCGGGCAAGCGTCGCGGGTCGATCACCGCACCGTGGCCAGCGCGGTGTTCACCGACCCGCCGATCGGCACGGTCGGACTTTCCGAGGCCGAGGCGGTCCAGCGTGGCCCGGTCGATGTCTACGAGGCGGATTTCCGGCCGATGAAGACGGCCTTCATCGGCGGCAGCGTTCGCAGCTACATGAAGCTCGTGGTCGACGGACTCGATGAGCGCGTTCTGGGACTGCACATGATCGGCGCCGACGCGCCGGAGATCGTGCAAAGCCTGGCCGTTGCGGTCACCCTGGGCGCACGCAAGCGCGATTTCGACCGGACCATCGCGGTGCATCCGACGGCGGCCGAGGAATTCGTCCTGATGCGCACGGCGGCGCGCCGGCTTGGTACGCCCTGAGTGCAAGGGCCGCCGCCGCGCGGCGGCCGGCCGTTCTACTGCTCGACCTGCACGCCGCGCCAGAACGCGACGTGGTCCTTGATTTCCTTGGCCGCGGGTTTCGGGTCGGGGTAGAACCAGGCGGCCTGTGCATTGGTCTTGCCGTCGACCACGACATCGAAGTAGCTCGCCAGGCCCTTCCAGGGACAGGTCGTGTGATGTTCGCTGGGCCGGAAGTACTCGCGCCGGATGGCTTCGGGCGGAAAGTACACGTTGCCCTCGACGATCTTGAATTCGGCGCTCCGGGCGATCTCGACGCCGTTCCACGTTGCTCTGGCCATGATGTACACCCCGCGTTGCGGGCGCAAGTTCCGGGCGGTTGCCGCCTTGCCCCGATGAGTCAGCGGGCAAGCTTACCAAGACCGCACCGTTGCGTTCCCGGTGCCCGGCCGGCGGGTACGCAGGCCGGGCGGATCGGCCCGCCGCCCGGTGCTACTTCTTCGCCGCCAGGCTCTGCTCGAATTTCACCAGTTCGGTGATGTCGTCCTTGTGCACCCCCTTGGGATCGTTGGCCAGCATCGGTACCGTGCCCCAGTTGCCCGAGCCGCCCTGCGAAACCTTCATCACGAGGCCCTCGATCAGCGGGTACTCGGTGCCCTTGAAGGTGAAGGTCGTCACGCCCTTGCCGGTGTAGCGATCGGCGACATCCTTCCAGGCCGGTCCGACCAGCTTGTGGTCGATCGCGTGGCAGGCGGTGCAGCCGAGCTTCTTCGCCATGGCCGGCATTTCCTGGGCCGACGCGCGGGCACCGGCGAGGAGCAAGGTGCACGCAAGGGTGCACGCAACCAGACCGGCTGATATTGACCTCATGGAACTCCCTCTCGATGCAGCGTTGAAGATTGCCGCCAGGGCACCGGGCCGCGGCGTCATGCGGTGTCGGCGCCCGGCTCGCGCACGGCCTCATCCAACGCATTCCAGGCGAGCAGGGCGCACTGTCGGCGGGCCGGAAAATGGCGCAAGTCGGCGAACACGGCCAGCTCGCCCAGGTCGGGGTCGTCCGGCGCGCCTTCGGGCGATTCGACCAGGCGCCGGAAGGCATCGAGCAGGCGCCGGCCATAGGGCAGCCCGCGCCCCATGATCGCCTCGGTCATGAGCGAAGCCGAGGCGCGGGCCACGGCGCAGCCGACGCCGTCAAAGGCGATGTCGCGCACGGTGCCGCCGGCGATATCGAGGTAGACATCGATCTGGTCGCCACACAGGGGATTGTCGGCGCGGATCCGGCGCGCCCCGGCCGGCACCCGAAAATTGCGCGGTCTGCGGCAGTGTTCGAGGATCAGCGGGTGGTACAGGTCCCGTGCCGCGCCGTCGGCCGGCGCGGTCACCGGAAGGTCCTCTGGGCGAGCCGCACCCCCTCGACCAGGCGGTCGATCTCGTCGAACGTGTTGTAGCAGGCGAAGGAAGCGCGTGTCGTGCCGCCCGGCAGGACGCCAAGGCGGCGCAGCGCCGGCATGGCGCAGTGGTGCCCGGTGCGCAGGGCCACGCCCTCATGGTCGAGCGTCGTGCCGATATCGTGCGGATGGATGCCGTCGAGCACGAAGGAGAGGATGCTGGCCTTGGCGCGCGCCGTGCCGACGATGCGCAGGCCCGGCACGCCGGCCATGGCCGCCGTCGCGTAGTCGAGCAGGGCCCGTTCGTGCTCGGCGATCGCCTCGAGGCCGCTAGCCTGCAGGAACTCGATGGCGACGCCCAGCCCGATGGCGCCGGCGATATCCGGCGTGCCGGCCTCGAAGCGCGCCGGCGGCGGCATGTACTCCGTGCGCTCGAAACTCACCTCGCGGACCATGTCGCCGCCGCCCTGCCAGGGCGGCATGGCCTCCAGGTGCCGGCGCTTGCCGTACAGCACGCCGATCCCGGTCGGGCCGTAGCACTTGTGCCCGGAAAAGGCGTAGAAATCGCAATCGAGCGCCTCCATGTCGACCGCCACGTGGGCGATCGCCTGGGCGCCGTCGACCAGCACCGGGATGCCTTGCCCATGCGCCGCGGCAATGACGCGCGCGACGTCGGTGACGCTGCCCAGCGCATTGGACACATGCGAAACCGCGACCATTCGGGTGCGTGCATTGAGCAGGCGCTCGAACGCCGCGTACTGGAATTCGCCGGTCTCGTCGATCGGCACGACGCGCAGCACGGCACCAGTCTGTTCGCAGACCTGCTGCCAGGGCACGATGTTCGAGTGGTGCTCCAGCATGCTGACCAGGATCTCGTCGCCGGGGCGCACGCGCGGGCGCACGAAGCTTTGCGCCACGAGATTGATCGCCTCGGTGGCGCCGCGCACGAAGACGATCTGCTCCGGCGCGGCGGCATGCAGGAAACGCTGGATCGTCGCCCGCGCCGCCTCGAACGCTGCCGTGGCGCGCTGGCTCAGCGTGTGCACGCCGCGATGCACGTTGGCGTTGTCCCGGGCATAGAAGCCGCTGACCGCGTCGATGACCACCTGGGGCTTTTGCGTGGTCGCGGCATTGTCGAGGTAGGCCAGCGTCCGCCCGTGTATCGTCTCCTCGAGTATGGGAAAGGCGCTGCGCCAGCGCGCGACGCGCGTGCGCGCGGCCTCGGGCGCGAGGCGCGGCGCGCTGTCGAGGATCATGGTCGGCGTCTCCAACGGCCGCTGGTCGCGATGCGCGGGGCGAGCCGGCGCCGGATCAAGGCGTCTTGCCGGCCCGCACCAGCCGGGCAAAATGCAGGTCGTCCTTGCGTTCCGGCCCGGCACCCTCGGGGCCGAAGCTCAGGCGGTAGGCTTGGCCGTCCTGGCCCTTGCCGCGGCGCCCGGTTGCGGTCCAGAACCAGGTCGATGGCGTATCGGGGAAGAGCGTCAGATTGACGCGCGGGTTCTCGCACTGGCGCTCGACGATCATGGCCAGCTCGGGAATGTGCGGCATGCGCCAGTCGGCGTGGCTGGCGTAGCCCCCGGCGGTGTTGAGCGATCTGGCCGCGTCCTGCGCCGAACCCCAGCTCAGGGCGCGCGGCTCGCCGGTACAGGTCGAACCGGTCCAGGTCTGGCCCAGCGCGCAGCGCATCCACATCAGGCCGGACTGCGTATCGGTCACCGTGCCGTCGCCATTGTCGGCGAAGCGCTCGGTCGGCGTGGACATCGGGTACGAACGGGTATCGCAGCTCTGGCTCGCCAGCGCATGTGCGCCGCCGAGCAGGCATGCGCCCGCCAGGATCCATCGATTCATTCGCTACTCCTTGCTTTGCCTGCACCGCGCGGGCCGGCGCTGGACGACAAGAGCGCGCGGCGCGCGCGCCCTCGCCATCGACCCGCGGCCAAGATCCGGCTACTTGTCGTAGCCGATGCCGGAACCCTTCTTCATGTAGCCCACCCCCGACTTGACCCTGACCGGCGGTGTCTGCTCGGTCGCCAGACCCGGGGCGATCTGCGTGCCGCGATAGAGGTAGAAGGCATAGGCCTCCATGGCGATCATGTCGTCGCCATTCACGTCGAGCGGTTTGCCGCCTTGCGGCACGGTGATGCACCAGTTGATCATGTCGCGCAGCGAGATCACCTTGCCCAGGTCGGCCTGGAACTTCGGGAAGGTGTGCGGGTTGGAAGCCGCCGCATCCGGATGACAGTTGCCGCAGGCCAGCCCATTGGTCGACATGCTGGGCAGGCTGCCGTGCCACAGGTCGCGGCCGTGGTCGACGGCCGCGAGCAGGGCCTTTTCCTGGTCGGCGAGTTCTTCCTTGGTGTAGGGTTCGCGCGCCATGGCCATGGCCGCGCAGAAGAGGGAAGCCGTGCCGATGACCAGCGCGGCGGTGCGCCGGCCGGGGTAACGCGGGATGTGCCTGGAATTCATGTCCTGATCCTCCTCAGACCTTGAAGCCGTTCTTGATCGCGGGTTTGAGCATGTCGCCGAACGGGTCGTAGTGCATCGTCGCCTGGAAGTCGGCTTCGAGGTCGATGTGCTGGGTTCCCTCGCCGTCCTTGAACTGGCCCGGATCGGAGCGATTCATGCGCATGTCGGGGTATTCGAGCTTGACGTCCGGATAGGGCCACGGCCAGGAGGTCGACAGCGTGCCCACCGACGACAGGTTGCCGATCCGGTTGTAGACCGTCTGGTGCACGTGGCCGTGGAAGGCCATCACGCGCTCGAACTTCGACAGGATCTCGCGCACTTCCGGCGCGTCTTCGGTCTGGAAGTTCCAGCGCGGGTAGTAGTCCCACAGCGGCGAATGGGTGAACACGACCACCGCCTGGTCGGGCCGCAGGCCCTTGACGTCCTTCTTGAGCCACTCGAGCTGCTCTTCGCGCACGCCCCAGGGCCCGGCGATCGGGCTCTCGAGCATCTCCATGACGTCCATGCGCTGCTTGTTGGTCAGGCCGGCCGCCGTCCAGAAGTCGCGCACCAGGATCGAATTCATGCCGATGAAGTGCACGCCCTTGTGGTCGAAGGACCAGGTCGGGCTGCCGAAATGGCCCTTCCAGGCCGCCCCCAAGTCGAGATACCAGTCGTGCTCGCCCGGGATGAAGTGGATCGGCATCTTGAGCTTGGAGAGGATCTTGCGCCCCTTCTGCAGTTGGTCGTCGCGGCCGTTCTGCGCGATGTCGCCGCCGTACACGACGAAGTCCGGCAGCGGCTTCATGTTGTTGACCTCGTCGACCGCGTCGGCCAGGAAGCCGTCGAACTTGTGGTCGTCGATGCTGAACAGGTGCGCATCGGTGAGGATGGCAAAGCGGAACGGGGTCACCTTGCCGGACATGGCGGCCGATCCGACCTGCACCATGCCCAGATTGATGCCGGTCGCGCTGGCGACCAGCGTCGCGAGTCCGGCGCGCCCGGATACGGTGATGAAATCGCGCCGGTTGAGTTGCTTGAATTCCTGCATGGTGGTCCTCCTCCTATAGAGCGATCGTGTGCCGCGTGACCTCGGTCGCGCAGCGGCCAGCCGATCTTGCACAAGCCGCGCGCGGCGCATTGCAATCCGGGAATGAAACGTCCGAGCCGCGCCCTTCGCTGCAGAGGCCTTCGAATCTTCTTCTTGTCATCTGAAGGCCGAATCGCCGCAAAAACCGCATCGAGCCTGCAGCGGGTCGTCAAGGCGTCGACCGATGCATTAGAGGTCTGCGCAGCATGCTTGTCAAGAATTCTCATCACAAGAATGCGCACGACGGAACTCTCGCATTCACTAAGTGCTGAGAATTTTCCGGGATGTCACGCGGTGCACGGCGCGCCGGCCGATCGTGCCGACGCGCGCGTGCACAACCTCACGCCCGCAGTTTTTATGGCGCCTCGCGATCGCGCGTCGCCAACGCGATGTTGCGCCGTCCGATGCGACAGAATTCCCACTGGCCGAACGTTGCGGTGGCATGTCGCCTTCCGCGGATCCGTCCTCTGGCACGGCCGTCGCATCGGAATTCGCTGAGCGGGTCCGTTCAATGTCGCAAGTGTCAACCGCGTTCGGAGGATTCGCGGCCGGTGCGTGGCGCGACATAAATCGTGCGGACAAGCCGGCGGCCGGACCCTATGCCGCTTGGCCTCGTGAAAGCGACGTGTCTGGGCCGGCGGCATTGTGTTGCGGCGCCGCAGGGGCCGGACGACATGCGTCGCGCGATCGCGGGGATGCGGCGCCGTTTGGCGCTCCACTGCACGCGCCGGCCCGCATGAAGTAGGATCGGCGCGTGGATCGGCGCGGGCAAGGGGAAGGAATCGCATCATGGGCAGAGTCGTGCTGAGCGGTGCGAAGGCGGTGCAGACCGCGGTCCGCCGCGAGATCGATCGCAGCGAAGCGTCGCGCTACGATCACCGCTTGCACGCACTGCTGCTGGTGGCGAGCGGGCGCTCCTGCGCCGAGGTGGCGCAATGGTTCGGCGAGAACGCGAGCACGGTCCAGCGCTGGGTCCAGCGCTATCGCGCGCATGGGCTCGATGGCTTGCACGAGAGCGAACGGCCCGGCCGACCGCGCTCGCTCGATGCGGTCCAGTGGCGGCGGGTCGAGGCCGATTTGCGCAAGGCGCCGCGCTACTTCGGGTTTTCCACGCGCGCCTGGGACGGGCCCACCTTCGCCGAGCATCTGCGCCGCTGCTACGGCGTCGATCTGGGCTTGCGCCAGTGCCAGCGCCTGTTCCGGCAACTGGGCGCGCGGCCGCGGCGCGCGCGCGGCGCCAGCGGATCGGCCTGAGGAATCGGCGGGCCGCATCCGGGTAATCAGGTGCGCGCGGTGCCGATCAGGCGCTTGGTCCGTGCCCCGATCACGGCGCCGGCTGCACGGCGTAGGCCATGGCGATCCATGTCAGGGGTTTCTTGCGTGGCAGGCGAAGTTCCCTTTTTTTGGCCTCTCAGCCTGGCGGGACGGCCGGCCGCGTGCGTCAAGTCGTCTCGGCCGGCTCCAGGCGAAATACCGAAACCGCCCCAAGTAGTTTGTGGGCCTGATCCTTCAAGCCATGGGCCGCCTTTTCGCTCTGCGAAACCAGTGCGACGTTCTGCTGTGTCGAGCGGTCTAGGCTCGCCACCGCCTCGGCAACCTGGTCGACGCTGGCGCATTGATCGGTGCTGGCGCTGCGGACTTCGCCGATCATGTCGCTGACACGGCGGGTCGCTTCGACGACTTCGAGGATGGTCTGGCCGGCCTTGCCGACCAGTTGCACGCCTCGTTCGACTTCCTCGACGCTCTCCGAGATCAGCGCCTTGATGTCGCGCGCGGCCTCGGCCGAACGCTGCGCGAGCGCACGGACCTCGCTGGCCACGACCGCGAAGCCGCGGCCCTGCTCGCCGGCGCGCGCCGCCTCGACGGCGGCGTTGAGCGCCAGGATGTTGGTCTGGAAGGCGATGCCGTCGATCACAGAGATGATGCCGGAGATGGTCTTGGCGCTGCGATCGATGCGTTCCATCGTATGCACTATCTGCTCGACGTCACCCCCACCGCGCGAGGCCATCGCGCTCGCCTGCAGCGCGAGCTGCGTGGCTTGGTTGGCGCTCTGGGCATTGCCTTGCATGCGCTCGTTCAAGCGGCCCATGGTCTCGTAGGCGTATTTCAGCAGATCGATCTGCTCGCCGGTGCGCAGGCTCAGATTGCGGCTGCCGTCGGCGATGGTTTCGCTCGCGCCCGCCAGGTTCCGGGCGTTCATGTGAACCTCGCCCAGCGCCGCCGCAAGCTGTCGACGGAAGAGTTCCATCGAATCAGTCAGGCGTCCGATTTCATCGTTGCCGCGAGACGCCAACTCGCGCGAGAGATCGTTGCGCGCGAGATGCGACAAGGATTCAATGAGGCGGCGGATGGGTCGGGCAACCAACCGGCGTGAAAGGATCGTCAGGGCGACGAGCAGCAGGACCAGCGCAATCAGACCGGCCGCCCACAGGACGGTCAATGTGCGCACGGCGCGGGCGGTCACCGCCGACTTGGGTGCCTCGCCGACCACGGCCCAGTTCCAATCCGCATTACGGGTATAGGCGACCAGGACGCCCGCGCCGGGCGCAGCGGCATGGGGCGTCCAAGCCACCTCGAAAGTGCCGCGCTCGCCGCTTTCGTGCAGGCGCGCGAGAAATGCCGCCGCCGCGGCGTCGTCAGGCAAGAGCTGAGCCGTCTCATCCAGTCCAAGCACGCTGCCCTCGGTCGGTCCCGCCTTGAGGTCAACCGTGTAGACCGCGCCGACGTCGAAGGGATGCTGGGCCCGGTACGCGGCTTTCAATACCGCGTACACGTCGGTGAGATCGGAGCCGACATAGAGGATGCCGATGACCCGGTCGCCTTGCAGGACCGGCTCATAGTGCGTCATGTAGGGCCGGCCAAAGAGGGTCGCCCGGCCGGTGTAGGGCTTGCCATCAACGATCAGCCGGTACGCGGGATGGTGCCGGTCGAGCAGCGTGCCCATTGCCCGGGTGCCGTCGCTCTTCTTGAGCGAGGTCGAAATTCGGCGGAAATCGTCGCCCGTTCGCGCGAAGATGGTCGCCGTGGCACCGGTCAGGTGGGTGAACCGGTCGACGATCTCGAAGTCACCGTTCATGACCTTGCCGTGGTAGAGCACCTGAGATTGCGGCTGGCCCTCCGGGAGGGTGATTTCGCGCAGGGTCAGCGGGGCATCGAAGGCTGCCTGGAACACGGCGAAATCACGGGTCGCGGTCTTGCGCGCCGCCTCGTCGTAGGCGTGCAGTACCTGGGAGAGGGCCTCGACCGTCCCCGCCAGTGCCTGCTCGCCCTGGACAAGCGCATCGCTCCAGATCATCGAACTGATGAATCCGAGCGCCGCACACAGCACAAGGATGAGTATCAAGCAAGCTGCGAGCGACAGCTTCCACCCGACGGTCATGTGGCTCGGTTTCGATCGATGCGACATCATCCCTTCCTCGCAAGACGGCCTGGCGATCGTTCAAAGATCGCTGCGCATGATCAAGCTGGCGCACAGTGCAATGCTTGTAGCTTATGGCAAGGCAAGTGCTCGAAGTGGTGGATGTGCGCCGGAAAAGTCGTCCGCCGATCGGCTGGGAATCCGGATGCGAAGCGCGGCGACGGAAGGGTGCAATTCGAGCCTTCTGTCCGGCGCCATCGCTAGTCCGGCAGGCTCAGCTCGAATTTCACCCGTTCGATGATGTCGTCCTTGTGCACCCCCTGGGATCGTTGGCCAGCATCGGCACCGTGCCCCAGTCGCCTGAGCCGCCCTGCGTGACCCTCATGACCAACCCCTCGATCAGCGGGTACTCGGTGCCTTCGAAGGTGAAAGTCGTCGCGCGCTTGCCGGGGTAGGGATCGGCGACGTCATTCCAGGCCGGGCCGAATTCGCCGGGCCCCTGCGCGGCGACCACGGCGCCGATTTCGGGCCGAGTCCGTGCCAGCGCCTGTTCCGGCAACTCGGCGCGCGGCCGCGGCGCGCGCGCGGAGCGACCGCATGGCCGGAGGAAGCGGCGGGCCGCGCCGGGCGATCAGGTGCGCGCGGCGCCAATCAGGCGGTAGGCCCGTGCCCCGATGATGGCGCCGACGATCGGGGCGATCCAGAACGCCCAGAGCTGGGCGAGCGCCCAGTCGCCGACGAACACCGCCACGCCGGTGCTGCGCGCCGGATTGACCGAGGTGTTGGTCACCGGGATGCTGATCAGGTGTATGAGCGTCAGGCACAGGCCGATGGCGATCGGAGCCAGCCCCTGGGGTGCGCGCGGATCGGTGGCGCCCAGGATCACGAAAAGGAACAGCGCGCTCATCACCACCTCGCAAATGAGCGCCGCGCCAAGCGAATACTGCCCCGGCGAGTGCGCGGCGTAGCCGTTCGAGGCGAACCCGGCACGGAGATCGAAGCCGGCCTTGCCGCTGGCGATGAGATAGAGCACGCCGCCGGCCGCCACCGCGCCGAGCACCTGCGCCACGATGTAGGGCAGGATCTGGCCGGCGGGGAAGCGGCCGCCGGCCCAGAGGCCGATCGAGACCGCCGGATTGAGGTGGCAGCCGCTGATATGGCCGATCGCGAAGGCCATGGTCAGCACGGTCAGTCCGAAGGCGAGTGAAACGCCGAGCAGTCCGATGCCCACTCCCGGGAACGCGGCGGCGAGGACGGCGCTGCCGCAGCCGCCGAGCACGAGCCAGAAGGTACCGACGAATTCCGCTGCATACTTTTCCATTTGACTTCCTCGCGACAGGTGGGTGTTCGCGCGCCGGCGGTTCCGAAGCCCGGCGGGCGCTGCAGGGTATCGGTCTTCCGGGGTGACCGCAAGCGATTGCAGGCGCGGGCGCCGCGCTTGCCGGTGCGGCGCCGTGGCGCATCCCCGAACGGGCGGTGCCGCCGCGGGCCACGGGACCGCGGTCGGACCGGCACATCCCGATCGGGCATTTCCGGCCGGGATCGATCGCCGGCTATGATCGCCTGCCTGTCCCGAACCGCCACCGGAGGACGCCTTGTCTGCGCATCGAGCCATCATCGAGTGGGAACGCGGCCAGCAGGATTTCACCGACGGCAAGTATGGCCGCGGCCATCGCTGGACGTTCGACGGTGGCGCCACGGTGCCGGCCTCGAGTTCTCCGGCGGTCGTGCCCGTGCCCTACTCGGACGCGGCCGGCGTCGATCCCGAGGAAGCCTACGTGGCGGCGCTGTCCAGCTGCCACATGCTCTGGTTCCTCGACCTGGCGGCGCGCCAAGGCTACCGCGTCGATCGCTATCGCGACGAGGCCGCCGGGCACATGGCGCGGGATGAACGCGGCAAGTCCTGGATCGACCGCGTCGAGCTGCGCCCGCATGTCGTGTTCTCCGGCACGCGGTTGCCCGATCCGGCGGCGGCGGCGCAACTGCACCATGTGGCGCACGAAAAATGCTTCATCGCCAACTCGGTACGCTCGCAGGTCGATGTGCAGCCGAGTTTCGAATGGCCGCCGGCAAGCTGACGCTGGCCGATCGCAGATGACGAACATCCATGAGGCCCGATGCAGCTGCGGCGAGCTGCGCATCGCCTGTACCGGCGAGCCGGTGCGCCGCTCGATGTGCCACTGCCTCGCCTGCCAGCGTCGTACCGGGAGCATTTTCGGCGTGCAGGTGCGCTATCCGAGGAACCAGATCGTTTCGGTGTCGGGCGAGCACGCCGAGTACGTGCGGGTCGGCGACAGCGGCAGCACCGCGCGTTTCCGCTTTTGCCCGCGCTGCGGTTCGACGGTGTACTGGGAACTCGACGCCGTGCCCGGCGAGGTGGCGATCGCCGTCGGGGCGTTCGCCGATCCGGCATGGCCGCCGCCGCGCCATTCCGTCTACGAGGAGCGGCGCCACCCCTGGATACGGTTCGATCCGGACCTGCCGATCGAGCGCGAGGTCTGATTGCGCCGGCCCGGCGCGCCGACGGTCGGCCGGTGGCCCGGCCCGCCGCCCACCGCGCAATTCGCCGGATTGAAGCCGGCGACTAGCGCGGAGCGCCGTCCCCGGCGGCTTCTCCGGCGAGGAACACACCCAACCCGATGATCAGGATCAGCGCCACGTAGACGGCCAGTCCGGTGAGCAAGGGTTTGGACCAGCCGCGGCGCACATACTGCTTGCCGTAGCGCTCGCGGACATATACGGATTGGGTGCGGCCGCTGATGAAATACCAGGCGAGCAGCGTGCCGAGCGACAGGGCACGCGAGGCGCGATCGGACTGCAGGCCGATGAAGATGCCGGCGACCAGCGTCGCCAGGACTGCGATCGCCCAGTTCCGCGAACCCCTGGCGCGCGCCGGTTCGCCCAGGGCCCGCCAGTTCAGCATGTGCAGGATCGCCCCGAACGCCGGCGAGAAGAGGATGCTCCAGCGCGCCGCGGCGACCGGATTCCACAAGCGGGGCGTGACCTCTACCGGCGCGACATCATCGATCTTCGCGGCCGGAGGTGCGTACGGGTTGATGGACATCGCGTCTGCTGCAATGGAACGAGGATCGGGCCGGCCGGCGGCGCCACGGCAGAGCCGGGGCGCCGCCGGAACCGTCGGCTTGCGGCCGCTGAATTTGCCCGGGCGCGCCGGCGAAGTCAAACCGCCTGAAAGGGCGGGCTATGCGGCGCTCTGATATTGCACCGCGTCATCCGGCGCAGGCGATGTTCCAGAAGGGGTTGCGCGGACCCTGGACAGAAGTGGCATCTTGGAGTCAGATGCGTGGCCGGAAGTGAGATCACGCCATGCCGCGTCCGACCTTCGCCAGGCGGACCGGCAGGATCCCCGTATAAGGAGCATGCACGAACCCTGTTCGCGATGGGAACTTCGCGCGCGTTCCGATACCTGGCGCGCCGCGAACCGTCGCGCCGCAATCCACCTGCATCGCCGAGCCGCATGAAAACCAGCCCTGGAGAGTCGATTCATCACCGCATCTGCCCGCTCTGCGAGGCCTGCTGCGGCCTCGAGATCAGTGTGCGCGAGGGCGCGGTGGTCGGCATCCGCGGCCACGAGGCCGACGTGCTCAGCCGGGGCTACATCTGCCCGAAGGCCGTGGCGCTCAAGGACCTGCATGAGGACCCGGATCGGCTGCGCTCGCCGCTGATCAAGCGCCATGGCACATTCGAGCCGGCGACATGGTCCCAGGCATACGCCGAGATCGCGCGGCGCCTGCCGCCCGTCCTGCAGGAACATGGCCGCCAGGCCGCAGGTATCGTCGTCGGCAATCCGGCGGCGCACAAGATCGGCCTCGGCCTGTACTTCCCGCGTCTTGCGCGGGCACTGGGCACGCACAACATCTTCAGCGCATCGACGCTCGACCAGATCCCGCGCCACCTGGTGAGCGGACTGCTGTATGGCCACTGGATGAGCGTGCCGGTGCCGGACATCGAGCGCTGCGATCTGCTCATCGTGCTGGGTGCCAACCCCGCGGCGAGCAACGGCAGCATGTGGACGGTGCCCGACTTTCGCGGCAAGTCCAAGGCCCTGCGCGCGCGCGGCGGGCGCCTCGTGGTCATCGATCCGCGCCGCAGCGAGACCGCCGCGCTGGCCGATGAACATGACTTCATCCGACCCGGCGCCGATGTCTTTCTCCTGCTGGGCATGGTGCACACGCTGTTCGCGGAAGGGCGGGTCGTTGCCGGGCGCCTCCACGTGCTGTTCGACGGACTGGCCGAAGTCGAGGCGGCGGTGGCCCCGTTCGATGCGTCGGCGGTCGCGGCGCGTTGCGGCCTGTCGGCCGAGCGCATCCGGGCCCTGGCGCGGGCGCTGGCGGCCACGCCGCGCGCCGCGGTCTACGCGCGCATCGGCACCTGCACGCAGGAATTCGGCAGCCTGTGCACCTGGCTGGTCGACCTGCTCAACGCCCTGACCGGGCACCTGGACGAACCGGGCGGCGTGCTGTTTCCGCTGGCGCCGGCCTTTGCCGCCAATACGCAGGGCGCGGACGGCGTCGGCCGGGGCGTGCAACTGGGACGGCACCGCAGCCGGGTCGGCGGGCTGCCCGAAGTGATGGGCGAGCTGCCGATCACCTGCCTGGCCGAGGAAATCGAGACCGGTGGCGCGGGCCAGCTGCGCACGCTCGTCACCATTGCCTGCAACCCGGTCCTGTCCGCGCCCAATGGCGCGCGCCTGGCCGGCGCATTGGCGTCGCTCGACTTCATGGTCAGCATGGATATCTACGTCAACGAGACGACGCGGCACGCCGACGTCATCCTGCCCGCGCCTTCGCCGCTCGAAGAGATGCACTACGACGTCGCCTTCGCGCAGCTTTCCTGGCGCAACCAGGCGCGCTACAGCGCGCCGGTGCTGCCGCGCGACCCGGCGCAGCCGGCCGAGTGGCAGACCCTGCTGACCCTGGCATCGATCGCCGCTGGCACGGGTGCCGATGCGGACACGGCGCGTCTGGACGATGAATTCTTCGCCGCCGATGTCCGCCGCCAGTTCGGCGACCTGGCGCCGCGCGTACTCGAGGCGACGGCGGGCCTGGCCGGGCCGGAGCGGCTCCTCGACGTGGCATTGCGCGCCGGACCGTATGGCGATCGTTTCGGCGATCGGCCCGAGGGCCTGGACCTGGCCGGATTGAAGGCCGCCGCGGACAGCGGCGGCATCGACCTGGGGCCGCTCGCCCCGCGCCTGCCGGCCTTGCTGCGGACGCCCGATGGCCGCATCGGGCTGGCTCCGGCGCGGCTGCTGGACGATCTGCCGCGAGCGGCCGCCGCTCTGGGGCGTGCGGCGCCCGAGCTGGTCGTCATCGGGCGGCGCGATGTGCGTTCGAACAACAGCTGGATGCACAATCTGCCGGTGCTCGCCAAGGGGCCGATGCGCTGCACCGCCTTGCTGCATCCGGACGATGCGCGGCGACTCGGCCTGGACGACGGCGGACGCGCGCGCATCGCCTCGCGCACGTCGACCGGCGAACGCAGCATCGAAGCCCAGATACAGATCAGCGCCGACATGATGCCGGGCGTGATCAGCCTGCCCCACGGCTGGGGTCACGATCTGCCGGGCACCGTGCTCGGGCTGGCGGCACAGCGGCCCGGCGCCAACCTCAACGCGCTGATGGACGAGAACCTGCGCGACCTGCCGTCCGGCAACGCCGTGCTGACCGGGGTCGCCGTGCAGGTGACCGCTTTGAACCAGGTGCCCCATGCCAAACAGTGAAGCGCCGCGCGGTCCATCGCGCCTGATCCTCGACTATGTCTTCGAGCATGAGTCGACGCAGCCCGACCGCGTCTTCCTGACGCAACCGGTCGGCGGCGGCCAGGTGGTCGATTACACCTGGGCCGGCGCCCTGGACGAGGCCCGGCGCATGGCCGCGCACCTGCTCGCCGGTGGACTGCAGCCCGGGGCCCGCGTGGCCATGCTGGCCAAGAACAGTGCGCATTTCGTGATCGCCGAGCTGGCGATCTGGATGGCGGGCGGCACCACCGTCGCCATCTTCCCGACCGAAAGCGCGCAGAACGTGCGGTATGTGCTCGAGCACAGCGAGGCCAGCCTGCTGTTCATCGGCAAGCTCGATGGCTGGCCGCAGCAGCGCGATGCACTGCCGCCCGGGCTGCGGGCCATCGCGCTGCCGCTGGCGCCGCAAACGCCGTTCGAATCCTGGGCCCAGATCGTCGGGCGCACGGCGCCCCTGGGCGGTCGTCCGGCGCGCCGCGGCGACGACCTGGCCATGCTGCTCTATACGTCGGGGTCCACCGGCCAGCCCAAGGGTGTGATGCAAGGATTCGCCGGGATCACCCGCGCCGCCGAAGGCATCGAACGCGAAGCCGAGCGGCGCGAGGGCAAGGATGCCCGGGCGCGCATCCTCTCCTATCTGCCCCTGGCCCATGTCTTCGAGCGCGCCTGGGTCGAGTGTGCGTCGCTGGTCACCGGACGGGCGCACATCTATTTCACGGAATCGCTGGCCACCTTCGTCGACGACCTCAAGCGCGCCCGGCCGACGCTGTTCATCTCGGTGCCGCGCCTGTGGACCAAGTTTCAGCAGAGCGTGCTGGCGCACATGCCGGCACAGCAGCTCGACGCCATGCTGGCCGATCCGGCGACGGCGCCGGCGGTGGGCCGCAAGGTCCTGGCCAGCCTGGGTCTCGATGCGGTGGTCCGCGCGGGGAGCGGGTCCGCGCCTTGCCCGGCCGAGCTCATCGCCTGGTATCGCCGCCTGGGACTCGATCTGGGCGACGGCTACGCCATGACCGAGGATTTCGCGTACTCGCACCGTTCGACGCCGGACGCGTCGACGCCGGGCTGCGTCGGACTACCCTTTCCGGAAGTCGAAGTCCGGCTCGACACCGATGGCGAGATCCTCATCAAGTCGCCGGGGCAGCTGCTGGGCTACTACAAGCGGCCCGACCTCGACGCCGAGTGCTTCACCGCCGACGGCTTCTTCCGCACCGGCGACCTGGGCGAGCGCCAGCCCGACGGCCAGCTCAAGCTGGTCGGGCGCAAGAAGGAGCTCTTCAAGACCGGCAAGGGCAAGTACGTCGCGCCGGCGCCGATCGAGAATCGGCTCAATGCGCACCCGATGATCGAGCTGTCGATGGTCTCGGGCGTGGGCCAGCCGGCGCCCTATGCGATCGTGGTGCTCGACGAGAACCTGCGTCCGCGCGTCGCCGAGGCGTCGGTGCACGACAGGGTCCAGGCCGAGCTCGAGACCCTGCTGCAGCGGATCAACGCCGAGTTGCCGGTGTACGAGCGCCTGCGCATGCTGGTGATCGCACGCGAGCCCTGGTCGATCGAGAATGGCTGCCTGACCCCGACCATGAAGATCAAGCGGGCCCGGATCGAGGCCAGCGTGCAGGAGCGGGTGGCCGCCTGGTACGACTCGCCGGCGCAGGTCGTCTGGGCCTGAGCCGGCGCCTCGCGCGGGTGGGTCGGGCGCCGCGCGCCTATTTACCTGCGGGCCGCGCTTCCCAGGCATTGCACCAGCCGCCCGCGGCGACTTCGCGGCCGAGGAACAGGCCGCAGCTGCCGTAAGCCTGACCCGCGCCGCCATCGTACTGGCTGCAATTGGCGCAGTTCTGGCCCGGCTTGAACTTCGGCTCGGACTTGGCATCGACCTGCGCTGCGCTTTCCCGATAGCCGAACGACTTGGCGTCGGACTCGCTTTCCTCGACACGGGTCTCGCTTGCCCGGGCGCCTTGATGGACGGCCAGGGCGGGAATGGATGGCAGCAGCAGCAGGAAGCGGCGGCGCGTGGGCATGGGCGGCATCTCCTGGGGTTGGAATCGTCGGTTCGGGCTGGTTGGCGCGGGAGTTCGCGTGGTGACGGGCGCGGTGTTTGGCGCGGCGACCGGAGCGGCGAACGGCGCGGTGAACGGAACAGTACGCGGCGGGCGCCCGCGCCGCAATCGTGCCGTGCAAGGCGCCCGGGTCCTCAGAACGGAAATTGCGCGACGCGATGCCTAGCCCGCGGCAGCTTGCAGCCGTTATCCGGCCACCGCATCGAGGGCGGCACGCGCCAAGCCATGGGTCGCCCGGCGCACGGCGGGCGCCCGAATTGGCCCGGCTTAGCCGTCCAGTTCGGCCCGCCGCCCGGTTCAGTTAGCGCCCCGCACGGCCGAAATCTATAACGCGGAGTTCCGCCTGCCGACGATGCCCGACGATGCCCGATTCCCCGAATCCGAACCTGCACGCCGGCGCGGCGACCGCAGCGCCGGGTCCGACCGCGCTGCGCTTTTGGCCGTCGCCGCCCTTTGCCAGTTACCCGCGACGACCCGAGGACAAGGGACCCGTCCCGTGCGTGATACAGGATCTCGCCGGCCGGGTCGCCCAGGCCCAGTTGCTGTCGATCGATTTTCGCCTGCGCGGCGCCCGGGTCAAGTACGACGTGGCCAGTGCCTGGACCACGCTGCGCTTCGACGCCTTCCTGAGCCTGACGCTGACCAACCCGCTGGCGCCCGACTGGAAGGCGGCGGCCGGCTCACGCATGGCGACCGACCTGCTGCAGCAGCGGCCGCGCACGCCGTACCGGATCGAGTTGCGCGGCGGGCGGATCATCGCCGGACAGACCATCGGTCATCTCGAGAACGATGCCGGGATCTTCCTCTTTCCGCTGTTCGATGCGAGCGATCGCGTGGTGCGCATGTTCCTGCCGCGCGACGCCTGCGTGCGGCGCGAGCTCGGTGCGCCGCTGGGCCAGGTGCTGGTCGAACAGCATGCCGCCAGCCCGCAGCAGGTCGAGCAGGCGGCGGTCCGCCAGGCCCGGTTGCGCGCGCGCAAGCTGGGCGAGCTGATGGTCGAGTACGAGATCATCACCGCCGAGGCCTTGCAGCAGGCGCTCGATCTGCAGGCCCGGACGCCGGGTCTGCGCATCGGCGATGCCCTGCTCGCGCTCGGCATGATCCGCCCGGCACAGCTCCACGCCGTGGTCGAACTGCAGCAGCGCGACCGCCTGGTGCCGATCGGCGAATTGCTGGTGCGCCAGAGGGTGATCCGGCGCGACGAACTGCGCGCCGCGCTGGCCCGGCAGCTGGGCCATCCGGTCGTCGACCTGGCCCGTTTTCCGATCGAGGCCGCGGCGTTGCGCTGCGTGCCGCCCGCCCTGGCGCGGCGGCTGGGCGTACTGCCGCTCGCCCTGGGCCCGAGCTCGCTCATCGTGGCGATGGAAGACGTGACGCGCGGCGATGCCCTCGACGAGCTTGCCGCGATGGCCCGGATCAAGGTCGTCCCGGCGCAGGCTGAGCAGGCGACGATCGATCGCCTGCTGCCCCTGGCCTACGCCCGCATCGGTGCGGCGCTCGAAGAACCGGCGGACTTCGCACCGGTGACGGCCGTGCACGACGAAGCGGCCGTCAGGGTGCAACACGACGGGCCCGACGGCGCGCGCGCCGAGCGGCAAGGCGGTGCGCCGGACGCGCCGGCGGCGCCTCGGCAACCTGCCGCTGGTGCCCTGGCGCCGCGCACCGACGAGCGCCGCGATGAGGCCGATGACGCGGATCTGCTGCGCTGGCTCGAAGGCGTCGCTGGCCAGGCGCCGGTTGCCGGACGCCTGACGCTGGAATTCGACCGGCCGCCCGGTCGCGCCGGGCGGCACATGCGCTTTGGCCGTGCCCCGGGACAGCCGCTGCAACTGGACCGCGCCGATCCGTAGCCGCGCTCTTCGAGACTGAGCCGGCCGGCGGGCGATGGCTAGCCCAGCCGCGCCATTCGTGCCGGGGGTGCGCTTATCGATCTTCGGCCGTTGCCGTTCGGCCAGGCGGACTCAGACGACGGGGAGCAGCTCGCGCCCTTCGAGCCGGGCCACGAGATCGATGCAGCTCTCGCGCGCCGCATAGGCCACTTCCTCGTCGAGACCGCGCGCCAGCATCATCCGGCCGACGCGCGCCCGGCGCAGGACCTCGAGGCCGTCGTTGTGGTCGTGCAGCAGCTCGGCGGCGATGGCCGCATCGGTGAAATCCGCGTTCGCGGCGTGTCGACGCAGCAGCGAAACGAAATACCCCGCACCGTAGAAGTCTTCCAGATTGAAATTGTCGGCCGATCCGGAGCAGACGATGAGGATGACCTGGTCCGGGTGCCGCTCGAGCACGTGGCGCACGGTGGCCTCGGCGTTGAGCAGCGCCGCCGCGTAGACATCCGCCGCCCCGCGCGCCTTGCTGAGCGCGACGGTGCCGTTGGTCGTCGAATAGACCAGCGTGCGCCCGGCCAGCCCGGCGCGCAGCAGGTGCAGCGGCGTCGGGTGGACGAAACCGGGCAGCGTGTCGGCATGCCATTCGCCGGAGAGCACGAAACTGCCCGGCTCCAGCGTCTGCGCCTGGGCCAGCGCCGCGGTGCCGTCGGGCGCCGGTATGACGCCGACCGCGCCGTTGGCCAGCGCGGCGACGATCGACGAGGTGGCGAACAGGATGTCGAGGACGATCACCACCTTGCCCTCGAGACGCTGGATGTCGAGTTCTTCCTTCTTCAGCAGGACGTGGACTTTGGGCACGCGGACTCCGGTGGGCTACGCGGCATGTTCGCCGCAGGCCGGCGACGCGTCAAGCGCCATGCGGCACCGGCCGCGGCGAGGGCCCGTGAATCGCATGGATTGGAGCCGGAAATCGGCCCTTTTCACGCCGATCGCGACCGCGGCCATCCGGCTACCCTGGGACGAGCCGCCCACTGCACGCGCGGCACGAGCGGTCGCGCGATGCGCCCCGCGAAACATCCTGCAAGCGTCCAAAGCCCGCCTTGTCCGCGCCCCTTTTCGTTCACGCTACCGGCATCCTGGCCCTCGGGCTCAGCATCAGCAGCGCCGTGCATCGCTGCGACCGTCGCTTGCGCCGCCACGGTTTCCTGGCAGGGCTTTGCTGGGCGCTGAACTACAGCCTGCTTGGCGCGCCGCTGGCCGCCGGGCTGGCCTGCGTCTCGGCCGCGCGCACCGGCACCGCGACCCTGGTCATCGACCGGCATTGGCGCCTGCGCGCGCTGGCCTGCGCGCTGTTCGCGGGCGCCTCGCTGGCGACCGCGGCCTGCATCTGGCAGGGCTGGACCACCTTGCTGCCCGTGGCCTCGTCGGTGTTGACGAGCTACGCGGTGTTCTTCCTTGGCGGCTGGCGCTTGCGCCTGGCCCTGCTGCTGGCCGCGCTGCTGTGGACGCAGACCGTGCTGGCGCTGCAGTCGCCGGAGCAGATCATCGGCAACTTCCTGGGTATCGCCGCCGCGGCGATCGGCCTGTGGCGGGTGCGTCCAGCCTGAACGGCCGGATCACGCCGAGGCCGCCGCGGGTGGCGCGCCGTCGTCGCCGCGCAGGTCGGGCGGGCCGCAACGGCCGCGCATGCCGGCACGAAATCGTTGGCGCTCTTCCGGTGTCATCTGTTGCCAGCGCTCGGCGAAGCGCCGCCGGGCGTGCCAGCCGCCGCCCCAGCCGCGGCCGCCCCCGCGCAGCCCGCCGAACAGCATGCGGGTGAGCAGCAGCAGCCCGGCCGCCTGCGCCAGCCCGATGACCGGCAGGCCGAGCAGCGGCGGCAGCAGCCAGTTCCAGAGCGACATCACGAGCAGGCTGACCGCCAGGAGCAGGGCAAGTCCGAATACGGCAAAGCGGATGATCCAACGCAGGCGACCCATGGTGGTACTCCTTCCAATCGAAAAAAAGGCAATCAGTCGAGGAACGGCAATTCATCGTGCAACTGCTGCAGCCTGGCGCGCAGGTGCTGAACGGCATAGCGCTTGCGGGCCAGCAGGGTATTGATGCCCAGCCCCGAGGCCTCGGCGAGTTCGCGAAAGCTGCGCCCTTCGAGCTCGTGGGCGACGAAGACCTCGCGCTGGCCGGCAGGCAGTTCCTCGAGTGCCGCCTCGATCTCCTCGAGCAGCACGCGGCGCGCATAACGCGCCTCGGGGCCGGCGTCGGCCGCGGGCAGGAGATCTTCAAGCGTTGCGCCATCATCGGCGTCGCCATCGGCGTCCATGGCGCCACGTGTCGGGGTGCGGGGCGCCCGGCGGAAGCGGTCGATGATGCGATTGCGTGCCACGCGAAACAGCCACGCGCCGACCTGCTCGATCGGCCGCAGCAGCCGCGTGCTCTGGACGAGTTCGAACAGGACTTCCTGGAGGATGTCCTCGGCTTCGCCGGGATCGGCCACCCGGCGCCGGATGAAGCTGCCCAGGCGCCCGCGCTCGCGCGCGATCAGCGCAGTCAGCTCCCGGTTTTGCGCCAGGATGTCGGGTTGGAGTGCGGTCAGCGTGTCCATGTACGGGTAGACGTTGGCGAGCGGGCAAATATTGCAACCGGCCCGAATTTTTCTTGCAGCCATGATGAGGTCATGGCCAAATCCCGTTCCAACCCAGCCCTCCGGCCGACGGGACATTCGCCTGTCCGGCGATGCGCAGTGAAGTTCGGTGGCCAGCGGCCAGCGGTGCATTCCCCTGCCCGGCGGCCCGCCGCGCAAACCCCTGCCCGCCGGCCGGCCGAACAATCCGCTGCATCGGTACGGTCATCCGGGCCTATCCGGCCATTGGTGTAGACCGTCGAGCCGTAAAATGCGCTGTTCAACGTTCGCCGGGCCCTTTGTCGTTGGGCCCGGATTCCCGGAGAAGTGTGTGCTGCAAGCCGAGCGCGCCGTCCTGCCGCTGCACGCCGCGCGTCCCCTGGACATGCGGCTGGTGCAGGACCTTTTCAAGCTGCGCATCGGCGTGGTCATCGCGCTCACGGCGCTGCTGGGCGTTGCCGTCACCCCCGGACCGCCCCTGGCGGCATGGCAACTGGCGGCGCTGGCGCTGGCCCAGGTCTGTGGCGCCTGCGCGGCCGGCGCATTCAATCAGATGTACGAACGCGAACTCGATGCGCGCATGCGTCGCACGGCGCGCCGCGCCTTCGTCACGGGGCGACTGCAGCCCGGGCCCGCCTGGCTCATCGGCTTCGCCGCGCTGGGGTTCGCCGGCGTCCTGCTGGCCACCTTGGCCTTGAATTTCGTCTCGGGCCTGTACACCTTTCTTGGCGCGTTCACCTACGCGGTGGTCTACACGGCCTGGCTCAAGCGGCGCACGGCATGGAACATCGTCATCGGCGGCCTGGCCGGCAGCTTCGCGATTCTGGCGGGCGCCGCGGCGGTGGCGCCGCACACCTTGCCGCCGCTGGCGATCTGCTTTGCCGTCGTGCTGTTTCTCTGGACGCCGCCGCACTTCTGGAGCCTGGCCATCGCCTGCCATGACGAATACGCCGCCGCTCGGGTACCGATGCTGCCGGTGGTCATCGGCGTGCCGCGCGCCGCGCGCGCCGTGCTGGCCAGCGCGCTGGTCCTCGTGGTGGTGGCGCTCGTGCCGGCCTGGCTGGGGATGGGTCGGTTCTACCTGCTTGTGGCCGGCACGGCAGGCGCCTTCCTGCTGGTGCGCAGTCATGCCTTGCTGCGCAGGCCGGGGCGTGCCGCGGCGATGGCGAATTTTCGAGCTTCGCTGGTCTACCTTGCCGCGCTGATGTGTGCTGCGTTTGTCGAGGCCTTCGTTCGTGGATGATGTTCGCTGCATTGGTCGAGACGTACTTTCGGGGGAGGATGTTCGTCTCGGTTTGAAATGGCGAAAGCTTGTGCGGAGGGAGCACTTCGTGGGGGCATGCCCTTGTCTACCCGGGGGGTGCGCCGAATCGTCGCTTTCGCACCTCCCTGTCGCACCCCCCGGATAGCCAAGGGCGGTCGCGGGGCGAAGACGGCTTGCGACGGTTCGAATCCCCTCTCCCACGGAGTGGGAGAGGGCAGGGTGAGGGTCGGCGCAAGGGTTCAGACCGGGCTGATCGGTAACACTTCAGACCGGGACGATGCGGCGACGACGGCAACCCGAATCACAACCTACGCGTTCGGTGACGTCACGCTTCCTCTTGCATCGCCCGTCCGTCTTGAGCGCGAAACAGCAGTCCGGCCCAGAGGGCCGCGACGAACAGCACCACCGCGCCGGCCTGGTGCGCGGCGGCCAGCGGGATGGCCACGCCGGACATGACTGTCGCGGCACCCAGCGCCAGCTGCGCGGCGAGGGCGGTGAGCATGAAGGCGAGCGCCAGGAGTCGGCGGCGCCGGGCGGCCGGGCCGGCTTGGTTGGTGGCTGAGGGGGCGTTCGTCAAACGCATCCATTTCCAGGCATACAGCAGGACCGTCCCCAGCACCACGCAGGCCAGTGCGCGGTGCAGGAATTGCACGGTGGTCGGATTGTCGAGCAGATTGTGGTACCAGGGGCTCAGGCGCAGCAGCCCGGATGGCAGCAGTTCGCCGTTCATCGTCGGAAAAGTGTCGTACGCGTAGCCCGATCGCGTGCCGGCCATCAGGGCGCCGCTGAGGGCCATGCACCAGACAATGCCGGGCAAGGCGAGCCACGCGGCAGCAGGGCGCGCCGTGGATCGGCGCAAGCCGTCGATCCAGATCGCGCCGCCGTGATACACCAGCAGGGCGAGCAGCAACAGGGCCAGGCCGAGGTGGGCGCACAGGCGCAGCGGGCTCACGTGCGGCTCGTCGACCAGCCCGCTCGCCACCATCAGCCAGCCCACGGCACCCTGGGCGCCGCCCAGCGCGAGCAGGCCGGCGAGCCGCAGGGCGAGCCAGCGCGGCAACTGGCCTCTGGCGAGAAACCAGAGGTAAGGCAGCAGGAACACGGCGCCGCTCAGGCGCGCGAACAGTCGATGGGCGTACTCCCACCAGAAGATGTGGCGGAACTGGGCCAGCGTCATGTCCGGATACAGCAGCCGAAACTCGGGCGTGCCTTGGTATTGTTCGAAGGCGGCTCGCCACTGTGCGTCGTCCAGGGGCGGCAGCGTGCCGGTCAGTGGTTGCCACTGGACGATGGACAGGCCGGCGTGCAGCAGGCGCGTCATGCCGCCCACCATCAGCACCAGGACGACGAACGCGGCGCACACCAGCAGCCAAAGCGCGACGGCACGCGCCGCAGCCGGCGCGGTGCGCTCGTGCGTCGGCGCGCGCGTTGCGGCCTGGCCGGAGCGCGGCACGCGAATCGGCGAGCCGGGGGCTTTGCTTGCGCTCATGGCTCGAACGGCGTCGTGGCCGGGTCCGGACCATGCGCACCGGCCCTAAAGAAGACGACCGCGGCCACCGCGGTGCCGGCCGCCAGCGCGAACCAGGTGAGCGCGTACTCGAGATGGTTGTTGCGGAAGGACACCACGGTGAGGCCGCCGATCGGCACGCTGCCGCCCGGCTCGCCCGGGACGCCGGTATCGGCATCGGCATCGACGAAATATGGCGCGACGTCGTGCAGGCCGCGGGCCGCGGCAATCGCGGCAATGTCGCGTGTGCGCCAGCGTTCGGCCGCGGGATCGTTGCGCCGCAGGAAGTTGCCGCCCGGCTCGCTCAGGCGCAGCAGTCCGGTCACGCTGGCGGTGGCGTGCTCGTGCGCCTGTTCGGCACGGGTCGCGGCGAGGGCATCGGCCGCGACAAAGCCGCGGTTGACCAGCACGAGACTGCCGTCGTCGGTCTGCAGCGGCGTGAGTTCCCAGTAGCCGCTGCCCAGTTCGGTCGCCGCCTGCACGAAGGTCGTCCGGCCGTTCAGGTAGCGGCCGCCCAGGCGGACGTGGCGGTATTCGTCGCGCGCCGCGGAAAGGCCGCCCCATTCGGCCCGGCCGGGCGCCGCGGCCGGCGCGGCATGGACGCGGCTGTCGACCCGCGCGATCAGGTCGAGCTTCCAGGCCCGGCGCTGGATCTGCCAGGTGCCCAGCGCGAGAAAGCCCGCGCACAGGCACGCCGCCGCGATTCCGACGGCCAGGCGTGCCGCCCGCGATCGTGCGGCCGCGCTCAAGGCATGTTGCGCATCTGCTGCGGCGACATCGGCATCATGTTCTGGTTGAGGTGGAACATCACCCATATCGACCCGCTCAGC
>Ga0209698_10000468_pt1 | contig 46521 bp, 44 predicted proteins | sample LitLauG_LLR_2012_FD_187203 | JGI IMG/M metagenome (GOLD analysis project Ga0209698, IMG submission 187203) | Freshwater sediment microbial communities from Pennsylvania, USA - Little Laurel Run_MetaG_LLR_2012 (SPAdes) (version 2) | ecosystem: Environmental > Aquatic > Freshwater > Creek >...
ATTTACCGCCAGTGCCGTGGCGCGAATGTGCGCTCCGACCGAATTGATGACAGCCGCGTTCAGCGGAGCGGTGTTAAGCAAAAGGAGAAAGGCAGCCCCCGCGATCGCCGGCATCATTAGTGGCCCTCTGGCAAAAAGCGCCACAATCATGACCGGCACGCCTAGCAACATACTCGAGGCAGAAATGAAATAGTAGGAACTCTTCATTCGGGGCAGCAAATAGTCGCCCAGCCATCCACCTATCAGTGCCGCGAGAATACCGTCTACCACGACAATGATTCCAAATGCGAAATTTGCTGCTCCCAGTGTGTATCCACGCTCGCTGATGAGAAACTTCGGCATCCAGACTTGAATTCCTCCCAGGGAGAATGTCATCGCCGCCATTCCCAGTGTCGCGGTCAGAAACGCCGGATTTCGCACCAACCCCAAGACCGTCCCTCGCTCCGGAGTCTCCTTGAGCGAGTCAAACTGCCCTCGTACTGGCTCCCTCAGAAACAGAACTGCAATCGCCAGAAGAAACCCGGGAGCCGCCGCGACATAAAATGGAAATCTCCACCCATAATGCGGAGCCAGACGGCCGCCGAGCAAGAATCCAGCCGCGGAACCCACCGGAATCGCAAGATAAAACACCCCCAGAATCCGCCCGCGAACCTTCTCAGCAAACAAATCCGATACGAACGTCGGCGCGATCGTGACGAACGTAGCTTCCCCGACACCGACCAGCGTGTGCCGGATCAACAGTTCCGTATAGGTGTGGGTAACCGCTGTGAGCAGTGTGAGGCCGCTCCAAAACACGCCGCCCAGCATGATGATCGTCTTGCGCGAGTAGCGATCCGCCAGCGGTCCGACGAACGGTGCTGCGAGCGTGTAGAAGCCGAGAAAGGCTGTGGTCAAAACTCCAATCTGCAAATTAGTGACGTGGAACTCATCCTGCACCATCGATTGCACCGCGAACAGAACGTTTCGGTCCGCGTAGTTGAGCAGATTGAGTGCCGTCAGGACCAGCAGCGCGGTCCACGGTTGCAGATCATTCTTAGCCATGGGTCGAGCGAATATAACACGAGCCGGAAAAGACTTGACGCACGCTGATTACCAGGCTGCACCAAGAACTTCAACCACAAAGGACACGAAGGAACAAACAGGAAGAAGCCAAAGGATTTTCCTTCGTGAAACTTCGTGTCCTTTGTGGTTATCGCTTTTTCGGCCTCGGCCACCGCGCCACGATCGTGGTTGAAATCCCGCCCCGCGGATGAAACTCTCCCCGCACCTCAGCCCATACCGGCTTCGCCCACTTCACCACATCCTCCAGCACTTGATTGACGACGTTCTCCTGAAAGATCCCCAGATTGCGGTAGCTCTGCAGATACTCCTTCAGCGACTTCAACTCGAGGCAATGCTTGTCCGGCACGTACTGAATCTTTAACGCGCCAAAATCCGGCAGCCCGGTTTTAGGACACACCGAAGTGAACTCCGGATCATCCACCACGATTTCGTATCCCGGAAACTGGTTCGGCCAAGTTTCAATCTCGGGAAACTTGGCATCCAAGCCGGCAGCGGCGTGCTCCGGAGTGTAGCGAGGCGATTTCGGCATGTTTCCATTGTAGCGGCAGTAATCGTAGAGACGTAGCTTGCTACGTCTCTGCCGGGAGTCCACGCAACCCGTGTCGCGATCCACGAGCCACGGCTTCATGCAGCGGCGGCCCTCCTCCCCGCATCAAATGTAGTACCGTGCCGCGAGCGCTTCCCTGTACTGTCGCCGCCTCCGGAATGGTAAATTACTGCTTACAGAAATACCTGCCGCACCCTGAAAGACAACAGGTTGGCGCTGACTAACAACTCGCATACACCGTCCCGGTGGCGGTGGATATGGATCGCGTCAGCACTCGTTGTACTTCTACTCGTACTTTATTCCTATCTCCACCAGACTCCGCTGAAAGTGCACGCGATTACGGTAAAGCGCGGCGCCATCCGCAGCCTGGTCTCCACCAACGGCAAGGTCGAGCCAATCCAGAACTCCAACTTCGAGGCCCACGCGCCTATTGCCACCACCGTAAAACACCTTCTGGTGAAGGAAGGCGATCATGTCCGCAAGGGACAACTGCTGCTGCAGTTGGATGATACCGATATCCGCAGCCAGGCCGCTCGCGCCCAGGCGCAGATCAAGACCGCGCAGGCCAATCTCGCGGCCACGATAAACAGCGGCACGCAAGAGGAATTGATCACGCTTAATTCTGAACTGATTAAGGCGCGCAGCGCGCGCGACCTCGCCAGGCGTAACCTCGAGGCCTTTCAAAAATTGCAGCAGCAAGGCGCAGCCGCGCCGGGCGAAGTCCGCCAGGCGCAAGACAAGTTGCAGGCTGCCGAGGCCGACCTCAACCTTTACGAGCAGAAGCTGAAACAGCGTTACTCGAAGCCCGAAGTCGCCCGCACCGAAGCCCAGGCCGCGGAAGCGCAAGCCGCCTATGACGATGCCATGGACGCGCTCAGCAAATCGAGCGTGCGCGCTCCCTTCGACGGCACCGTCTATTCCCTTCCTGTGAAGCCGGGCGCGTTCGTGCAAACCGGCGACCTGCTGCTGCAGGAAGCCGACCTTTCCAAAGTGTTGGTGCGCGCCTTCGTCGATGAACCCGACATCGGCCGCCTGCAGATCGGCCAGCGCGTCGAAGCTACATGGGACGCCGTCCCCGGCCGCACCTGGACGGGCACCGTCAGCAGCGTGCCGTCCACCGTCAAGCCGCGCGGCAACCGCAACGTCGGCGAGACCACCTGTCTCATCGATAATCAGGATTTGCGCCTGCTCCCCAATATCAATCTCGGCGTCACGATCGTTGCTGCGGAGCACAACAACGTCCTGACGCTGCAGCGCGACGCCATGCACATCGACGACAGCCAGCCCTACGTTTTTAAGATTGTCGACGATCGCATCAAGCGGCAGACCATTCAGTTCTCGCTGCAGAACCTGACTCGCGTCGAGATAACTTCGGGCCTGTCGGAAGGCGATTCCGTGGCCTTGCCCGCCGAGGAGATGAAACCGCTCTTCGACGGTGCATCCGTGAAGGTCGTGCCCTGAGCTATGCGACGTATTTCCGTTTTCTCCTCCTTCCTGGCTTTTCTCCTCCTGCTGCCTGGCGTGTCGGCGGCGCCCGCTCCGGAAGAACTCTTGGCGTCCGGGCAGGTGGATGAAGCGGCGCGGGTTTTCGAGCAGCGGGTCAAGCGGGCTCCTAATGAGGCTGCGGGCTACAACCTGCTCTGCCGGGCTTATTTCATGATGGAGGAGTGGGACCGCGGCATCGCTAATTGCGAACGCGCCCGCAATCTCGATCCACAAAACAGCCTTCATTACCTATGGCTCGGCCGCATTTATGGCGAGAAGGCTGATCACGTCGGATTTCTTTCGGCCGCGGGGCTGGCGAAGAAAGTCCGCACGTCGTTTGAGCGCGCGGTTGAACTGGCTCCGAACGACTGGGAAGCGCGCACCGTTCTCGGGGAGTTTTATCTTGAAGCCCCGAGCATCGTCGGTGGCGGCAAAGACAAAGCTCGCGAGCAGGCAAACCTTTTGATGCCGCTCAAACCCGGCATGGCTTACTGGATGCTGGGACGGATTGCAGAAAAGAACAAAGACATGGCGGATGCCGAGCGCCAGTATCGCGCCGGCATCGCGGCGACGCACTCAGGGGCGCGCGCCTGGCTCGAGCTCGCCATCTTCTTTCGCCATGCTAACCGTCTCGACGACATGGAGAAGGCGCTTCACGAAGTCGAGAACGCGCCCGTGGATCATCATGAGGCGCTGATGGACGGCGCCAGCCTCCTGATGCGTACCGGGCGCGATCCCGCGCTGGGTATTCGCCTGCTCCGCCGTTATTTCTCGGTTGGCCCGGTGGAAGAAGGCCCGGCCTTCAAAGCGCACGAGTACTGGGGACAATTGCTCGAAAGGCAGGGCGATCACCACGGCGCTGCCCAGGAATATCACGCCGCCCTCACGCTCTTCCACAACTTCCGGCGCGCCGAAGAAGGCCTGAAGCGCGTCGAGCATTGAAGTTTTCACCACAGGGTGCCCCACCCTTGTCGCGTCTTTTGCGACAGAGCCTGCCCTGAGCGAAGTCGAAGGGGTGGGGGTTTTGACTTTCTTGAAACGAAGGGCTACTCCAATTCGCGCAGGCTGCCTGCGTGTCCTGGAATTTGGTTGTGGTCGAGGAACGAAAGGTTGAATCCCTGTTCCGTCCGGCATTTAGAATTTCCTTTGCATCCAAATTGTTCATACGACCTCACTGCTGAAAGGGACGCAATGAAACCTTCGAGCCGCGGTGCGCTGATCCTGCTCTGGACTCTTGCAATCGTTGTTCTATCCGCATCCTCACTGGCCGAACCGATCTCCCTCAGGCGCGTTGTCGAGCTTGCCCTGTCTCATTCCACCGGCGCAGGGATCGCTGCCAGCGATGAACAGCGAGCCGCCGCCGGGTACCGTGAATTGCGCGACAGCTACATCCCGCAGCTCTCGACCGGCGCAGGCCTCGGATATTCGTACGGTTTCCCGCTCTCGCTTGAAGGATCGGCCCCCTCGTTGTTCAACATCAACGCCCAGTCGGCTCTGCTGAACCCGTCCCTGCGCGAGTTTCTAAAGGCAGCCAAGGTCGATACCACGGTGGCTTCGCTGAGGACAAAAGATCAGCGTAATCAGATCATCCAGGATGCAGCGTTGAGCTACGCAGAACTGGCGAAGTGGGAGCAGCGTCTGGCGAAGTTGCAGGACACCCAGGCCGACACGAACAAAATGGAAGCCGCCGTAGCCCAGCGCGTCAAAGAAGGCGTCGACAGCGAAGTTGAAGGATTCAAGGCGCGCCTTTCCGCGGCACGCGTTCTCCTGCGCATCGCCGAGGCCCAAGGCGCAGCAGACGTGCTGCAGGAGCATCTTTCCAGGCTCACCGGACTGCCGGCCGCGAGCATTCATACCGATCCTGACTCGATTCCGGCTCCTCCCGCGCCCGCCACAGCAGACGATGCGTCGAAGGCAGCGGCCGAATCCAGCCCCGCCGTGGAAGCTGCCGTGGAACACGCCCGCGCGCAGTATCTGCGCGCTCAGGGAGAGCATAAGGCTCTCTGGCCGAGCATGGATTTCGCGGCCCAGTATGCTCTGCTCTCTAGGTTCAACAACTTCCAGAACTACTACATCCCTTCGAAACCTTGTACAGTTGGCGGCGTCTCCGTGCTCTGCGTAACCAATGCTTTCCAGCAGAACAATGCGACCGTGGGCGTAAGCATCCGCTTCCCGCTGTTTAATTCCTCGCAGCGCGCCCGTGCCCAGACCGCCGACGCCGACGCCCTCAAAGCCAGCAAGCAGGCCGAGGCCGCGAAAAATCAGGTTTCGGAAGATACGCTGCGCCTGCAACGCTCCGTGGCACGATTGCAGGCCGCGCGTGACGTGGCCGAACTCGAAGGCGAAATTGCGCAGAAGAATCTGACGGCCGTCCAAACGAAAATGGATACGGGAACGGCGAACCTGCACGATCTCGACGATGCCCGCTCGCAGGTGAGCGAGCGCTTCATCGCACTGCAGGACGTGACATTCGAACTGCAGCGCACGCAGCTCGGCCTGCTGCGCTCCACGGGAGACTTGGAGAAGTGGGCTCTGGGACGGTAGCGCCGCCGTCCCCGGCGGCTGTCGTGCGGGCGTCTCGCCCGCGCAGCCGCATGATCGGAAGTCGCAAACCTTGGGGCGTCGCAGGAGGTGGCCTCGTGACGCCGCCAAGACAGCCGGCAGGATGCCGGCGCTACCGCCTACAATTTCCCCCGCAGCATCCTCACCACCTGTCGGATCGCCTTCTCATTCCGGCGATACCACCGCCATTGCCCATGCTTCGTTGCCGAGACTAGCCCGGCCTTCGTCAAAATCGACATGTGATGCGAGACCGTCGGCTGCGAAAGATGGATGCGCTCCTCGATCTCCCCGCCACATAGACAAGAGCCATGCACATGCCCAGGCGCCGGCGTCTTGCTCTCACCGCCGCCCTCTTTCAAAACCAGTAGAATGCGCCGGCGAGTAGGGTCGGCAATAGCGTGGAGAGCGCAATCGAGCAAGGTTTCAAGGGACACGTCGAATACAGATATCGCGAAAATTGACGCATGTCAATGTACAAATTATTTCTTCAAGATCGGGCTGTAGCCATCCGCGATCAGTCGCGTGCGCATATCCTCCGCTTCTTTCACCTCGGCGAATGGCCCGAGTTGCACGCGAAACAGCTTGTCGGTAGCCGCTTGCGGCGCGACAAAAGCCGGATACTCCTTCTTCTTCAGAGCATCCACCAATGCCTCGGCGTCCTCCTGTTTGCTCACAGCTGCCACCTGCACGAAGTATCCCGAGGTCGGCAGCGACGTCGCGGGATCGTTGGGGTTTGCCGCCGGAGCTGCAGCAGGCGCCGCAGTCGTGGTCGTGGAATTGGTTGCGGCCGCAGGGGTCGAGTTGGCCTTGGTATCCGTGGGCGGCGTCAGTTCCGGGCTCGCGTCCTTCTGCTCTACCGCCTTGTAGAAAGTCATTGACGGGGCAGGATTCGATGCTGATCCGCCGCCCGCCTTGGTCGTGTTGGAGGAAGTCTGCGGGGTTGCCGCGCTTGCGGCTGTGACCGTTGGCTCCGATTTTCGTCCCAGCGAATATCCCAGCGCGAAAAACAACGCGCACACCCCCACCAAGCCGAAAAACAACACCAGCAGCTTCCCCGTCCCCAGTGTTATTTCAGTATCTTCAGACGAAGCCATAATTCATCCCCCCAAGATGCTCGTGTGGAGACGGCCAGCTCGGCACCCGTGTGGTGACGGGGCGCCTCGCCCGTCCCGCCAGTGCGAAGCGCGGCGGCCTTAGGCAAATTCCCTGCCGCCAAGCCTATGCTGTCTTGGCCGGCGCCTGCTTGTCGTCCCCTGCCTTCCCCAGCAACTTCTGAATTCCCGAGAAGAAATCCACTGGCACCGGAAACACCACCGTCGTATTCTTCTCCACGCCGATCTCGGTCAACGTCTGCAGATAGCGCAGTTGCACGCTGACCGGCTCGCTCGAGAGCAAATGCGCCGCGTCGACCAGCCGCTGCGCCGCCGAGAACTCGCCTTCGGCGTGAATGATCTTCGAGCGCTTCTCGCGTTCCGCCTCGGCCTGCTTCGCCATCGCGCGCAGCATCGACTCCGGCATATCAACCTGCTTCACCTCAACGTTCGTCACTTTCACGCCCCACGGCGATGTGTGCGTGTCGAGGATGCTCTGCAGCCGCAGATTGATTTTGTCACGATGCGCCAGTAGTTCGTCCAGTTCCTGTTCGCCCAGGACCGATCGTAACGTCGTCTGCGCGAACTGCGAAGTCTGATACACGTAGTTTGAAACTTCCACGACCGCCTTGCGCGGCTCGATCACGCGCAAAAAGATCACGGCATTCACCTTCAGCGTAACGTTGTCGCGCGTGATGATGTCCTGCGGTGGAACCTCCAGCGCTTCTTGCCGCAGAGAAACGCGCACCATGCGATCAATCGGCGTGAAGACCAGAATGACTCCTGGACCCTTGGCCACCGGAAGCAACCGGCCCAGGCGGAAGATCACGCCGCGCTCGTACTCGGCCAGAATCTTGATGGAACTAAGAAGATAAATGACGACGATGACTGCGGCGACTGTGCCAAGTCCACCAACCATTTCAAACATGAATACCTCCACTTAGGAGCGCGAGACGCCCCCACCGCGGATTGTATAGCAGCCGCGCAGAACCGGAGAGCAAATCGCGAGAGCGAAAGTTGCTTGGCTTGATGCGTGGAGAAGGGTGTCAAGCATTTGGTTGCCAAAGCCATTGTCATCCTGAGGCGCGCCCTTTGCGCCGAAGGACCTGTGCACTCTGCCGACAGGTTTGCAATAGGTCCTTCGGCCCGCGGACTACGCGGGCCTCAGGATGACAAGAAGCTAGGTCGCAGGGATTGCCTATTGCGCCTTCGCCACCTGAATGCGGCTGGCGTCCACTTTGACGTCGCGCTGGATCTCCATCTCGATCGAGGTGCCCACTTCCAGTTTCACTTCCGGACCATGCTTCAGCAGCGCCCATGCAATGCCGCCAGCAATACCAGCCAGGCCGCCATACCGGGCGCCATTCACTCCGCCCGCAGCCAGGCCGCCAATGCTGCCCACCGTGCCACCGACCGCGGCGCCCTTGGCCGCGTCTTCGATCCGTTTGCCGGTGTCCTTGTCCGCCTGTATCGTGCCTTCTGTGTCCTTCACGCTCTTGTCGTCGGCTCCGGGCGTATTTTCTATATAACCGGGTAGCATCACCGTGTATCCGCTCGGATAGATCATCGAGGTGAAGTGGATCAAAAGCTCGGCGCGTTTCTTGGAGCGCCCGGCGCGCTCGGTATGCGAGATCTTGCCCTGGATGTAAGTGCCCGCCGGGATCAGGATGTGTTCATTCAATACGAACGGAAACGCCGTCTCCGCGTAAACGGGATCGCCCTCGCGTGCATTCTTGGTGGAGATGGCCTGCTTGAGCAGCAGCGGAACCTTGCTTCCGGCGGGAATCACGGCGGCGTTGGGATCGGGCGCCTCTTCTGTCCTGGCACCAGCCAGCGCCGAAGTCATCTCGGTGCTCTTGTCGCTTTGAGCCGCGTTCGCCCCTTGCGCCGGAGGCAACTTAGGCCTCGTCGGTTGCGTCGACTCCGTGGACTGCGCAAACGCCATCCCGGAAAACAGCAGTAGTGTCAAAAAAGTGCGCATCCCGCACCTCCAGGCATCGGTTGTATGCCCCAAGCTTACTACGCTTTAGCCGCTAGGATGCAGGATTCCAAGCTCGGAGTTATCTGCCAGAAGTGTGGCGCGGGCGCCCCCGCCCGCGGCTTTTTGTAGCAGTGAGCGACCACAACCAGCGAATCTGCGGGGGGGTTCCTACCACGACTCCAGGTAGTAGCGCGGCGCTCGCAAGCCCGAGTCGCCTGTTTTTGATGTCACGGATTGCTTCAGCAGTTCGTTAACTTCCCGATCGAGTGCGTGGAGCTCTTCCTGGCCCAGGCTGGTAAAACGAAACGGCTGCAGATAGCCCACGCCACCCCGCATCGGGAACATCATCTCCGCAGTGGACCGCACGGCACCGGAACTCAGGTAGATGGTCAAATCCACCCAGGTGCGCTCTTCCAGGTAGATAGCAAAATCCAACAGTCCCCCCGTGATGGAAAGTTGCCGCAGCGTGGCGGGAAACTGTCGACCGTTCTCGAGCCGAATCACAGCCGAGATGGTCCCGTGAAGACTCACGCGCGGGGCCCGTCTGGCAGGCCGGCGTTGCAAAAAATGAGTCATGGCAAATTCCACTGTTTCCGTTAGCGCACGGCGCGACTGCTCGCCCAGGCCCAATGCGAGGCTTAGAGCGAGAGACTGCCGCTGTGCAATTCGTGTTGGACGGCTCCCACCAGCAGGCGCCTCGTCCGGCGCATCATTTCCCAGTCATATTCGTATGCCGTTCCACAAGCCAGGCATATCTGATAATGCCGCCCGTTGTCGTCGATGCGCGGCCACGAAAAGCGGTGCGTGCAACCTTGCCGAAGAAGCAACTTCAGGAATTTCACGAGCTCACCTGATTCCGGTTCTTCCATTGACCGAGCCAACGGGAGAAAAAGGGTTTGTGTTGATCGCCCAGCAAGCCCTGCAGCTTGGACAAAAGAATTTTCGGCGGTTGCGACTTCGTCAAAAACGAGTCCACGGCGCGCAGCTTGTTCTTTGGCAGCGGTCCGTAGGCCGATAAGAGCATGATCGGAACATGCGAGTTGATGCGCTTCATCTTCTCGGCGACCACATCCCCGTTCATCCCGGGCATCTGATAGTCCAGGACCACGGCATCCACGTTGCGCGAGAGAAACAGCTTCAGCCCTTCGTCCCCGCCGCTGGCTTCCAGAACCTCGTAGCCGTTCTGTTCGAGCAACATCTTCCGCCCGATGAGCCCGTTCCAGTGGTCGTCAATGCAGAGAATTGTGGCCTTTGCGCGAGACATGAGTTCTCAAATTCCCAAAATCAGGCCAGAGTGCATCCATTCAGCGGCGTCACTTCCCCCACAGGAAGCTACGCTGGCTGAACTACGAAGTGGTGAGCAATTGGATTCTGAATCCCGCACCGCGCATTTTCAAATTACGAACGGTCACTCGGGGGACGGTTACCCTAGTTCAAGGGCGGAAAAAGTACGCCCGGGAAGCGTCGGGGGGAAGGCCGGAACCGTTTCGACTCAAGCGATCACGGCCACGCTTGTCATCCTGAGGCCCGCGCAGTTTGCGGGCCGAAGGACCTGTGTAACCTGCCTCAAGTTGCACAGGTCCTTCGGCGCAAACACGCGCCAAGGATGACGCGATCACTCCAGCGCGGCATGCCAAACCGCCAACCCTATTTACTTCTGCTCCGATTTTAGTTTGGCAATCTTCTCTTGAGCCTGTTTCCCAAGTTCCGCCTTGAATCGGGCGTCGCTCGTGTCGCCTGGCAGCAACTCCATGCACTTCTGCTCGGCGGCTAGCGCCAGTTCGTTCTGACCTGCGGCCAGATATCCGTCGCTCAAGCTGTCCTGGGCATTCGCCGAGGCGGGATACGCCTCCGTATTGAGCTTGAACAATTCGATGGCTTGTTCCTTATCGCCCGTCTGCAGACGGGCGTACCCCAACAGGTTCACGGGAAATTCGGGGAACACAAAAACGTTCGGATCACGCTTGCGCGCCTCATGAAAGACTTCTGCAGCCTTAGCCGCGCCGCCGGGCTGATTCACCAGCGCCCAAAACTCGGAAGCCGCCGTCTTGCGTGGAGTGACTGCAGCTTTCAGATCGACGGGGGATGTAACCAGCATATCCATAAGGAAGGCGTCGATCTGGTGCACCAACTCCGGATGCGGTCCGAAGATCTCAGTTCCATGCCGGCCGTCCTTGAATCCGGAAAACTTCGTGCGCGGATTGCCCGAGAGTTCGCTGAACCACTGCATCAATTGCAGAGTGGCAGGGTTGTACTCGTCATCAGCCGCAGCCGCAGTAAAAATCGGTAGTTCCGGTTTCTGCGCGATGTAGTTGATGCCCGCAAGGTCGGTGCCTCCGGCCAGCAAAACGAGTGCCTTGATATCCGGATGATGCTCGGCCAGCGTGAGCGCGTTATTCACGCCGCAACTTCCTCCGCCGACCGCGATTCGCGTCTTGTCGACGCCAGGCAGTGCGACGAGGTAGTCATACGCTGCGCCGAAATCGCCGGGCCACTTCTCGTTCAGTTGCTTCAACACATCCTGAGACGCGCCTTCGAAGCGCGGCCCTCCGCTCTCACCGAACCCGCGATTATCGACAGTGAGCGCGTTGATCCCTTTCTCGCTGAGTTCCTTCGCCACCGGCTCCCACGACTTCCGCACCGTGTTGCACATGTGCAGCAGCAGAACGCCTGGGCCGGGCTTGCCAGCAGCGAAGAAGGTCGCCCGCAGCTTGGTTCCGTCAGGCGCGACAATATCGACGTCTTTAGCGGAAGGGGATTGCGAGTAAACCACGCACGCAGACAGCAGGAGAAGGAACAGCGGCACAGTGCGACGCACGATTGCACCTCCGGAGGAAGTCGCCGCAAACTTGCGCCGATCCCGATGCAGCTTCTAAGATCCTGCTAGCATACATCCGTAAGAGGCTGCCGTATGCATCGGTTTCGGCTATCGCGCATTCTACTCTGCGGTTTGGTCTCACTCTTTTTCGTAACATCGTTTGCTGCGACGCAAAATAGTGATGCCGCCGCGCAAGTCCTTCCCGCGCCTTACCAGAAATGGCTCGATGAGGATGTGCGCTATCTCATCACCGACCAGGAACGTGCCGAGTTCAACAAGCTGACTACCGATCAACAGCGGGACAAATTCATTACTGACTTCTGGGAGCGCCGCAATCCGAACGCCACCCCGGAGGCCAATCCGTTCAAAGAAGAGCACTACCGCCGGTTGGCGTACGTCAACGAACAATTCGCGGCCCGCGTGCCCGGATATAAAACCGACCGCGGCCGCATTTACATCGTCTACGGGCCGCCGGATGAGCGCGAAGTGCATCCCGCCAATACCAGTCCAAACCTTCCCCCGGACGCTTCCCTGACCCGCCGCTATCGAAACGAAGTCTGGCGTTACAACTTTATCCAGGGTCTCGGTCGCAACATTTTTTTCGACTTCGTCGACAAGTGCGATTGCGGGGAGTACCAGTTGAACCATGATCCAACGAAGAGGCGGCTGCGGCAATCGCAGAACAAAGAGAAGATGGTCACTTCAAGCAGATTGTGATTCGATGGGTGAGAACAGCCCAACCACTCCTTGTCGTCCTGAGGCCCGCGTCTTTTGCGGGCGGAAGGACCTATGCACCCGGTCTAGAGCGCAAATGCTGTAGCAAAATGCAGAGGTCGTTCGGCGCAAACAACGCGCTCCTAAGACAAAATGGTCCGGCCACTTCACTTATAGATCAGATACTTCTCCCGCACCTTCCCAAACTTCTGCAGCTCATCCTGCCAGTCCTGCGCAATCCGGCGCGGGTCTTGCCCTGCCATCAGAGCGTCGTACACGCTCTGATTCACCACCAATCCCTGTATCTTCTCGATTTTGAAGTCGGCGGCATACAGTTTGTGCAGCGCGGCTGCCAGCTCAATTCCCAGTTCCGGCGCATCGAAGCCGTTGCGGTCCGTGAGGACAATGTTTACTCCCCGGCACTCCTGTCCGCTGTAGTTGCTCGACGTGGGTGTGAACGTCACCGGCACAAACCGCACTCCAGCAATCCCACGCGCGTTCAGATAAGCCGCCAGTTCCCTGCTCTTCATCCATGGTGCGCCCACCAACTCAAACGGCGTGTCGGTTCCGCGGCCCACCGAAACATTCGCCCCTTCGATCAGCCCTACCCCCGGATACAGCGCCGCCTCGGTCACGCTCCGCAAATTCGGCGACGGATTAGTCCACGCGAGCCCGGTCGAGTCGAACCAGTCGCCGCGCTGCCAGCCATCCATGGGAACGACGGTCAGCTTCGCGTTGATACCGCGTTCGGCGTTGAACATCTTCGCCAGCTCACCCATGGTCATGCCGTGGCGCACGGGCACGGTCCAGTAATTGGTGAAGCTCTCGTGTCCGGGATCCGCCGGCGGACCCTGCACAAACGAACCCGTAATCGGATTCGGGCGATCGAGCACGATTATCTCGATCCCCGCCTTGGCCGCGGCTTCCAGGAAATATCCCAAAGTCGTTTCATACGTGTAGAAGCGCACGCCGGCATCCTGGATGTCGAAGACGATTGCATCCAGGCTGCGCAACACTTCCGGCGGCGGACGCCGCGCCTCTTCACTCCCACCGTACACGCTGTAAACGGGCACTCCGGTCGCCGCGTCTTTCGAATTGTTGATATCGGTGGTGTCGAGCGTGCCCGTGACTCCATGCTCGGGGCTGAAGATGGCATCGAGCGAAACTCCTGGTGTCGCCGCGAGCACATCAATCGTGCGCTTACCGGATGCGTCCAGCCCCGTCTGATTCGTCACCAACCCGATATGTCGCTTAGCTTCCGGCGCTGCCGCCGCTGGGGGCTTCAGCACGTCAAAGCCATGCTCCTCCAGAACATCGATTCCCGTCTTCACTGTGCCATTGCGCGAGCCCACGCGCCGTGCCGCGCTGAAGGCCTCGTTGTAACCTGTGATCGTTTTCCAGCGCAGTGCTTCTTTCTCGTCAGTGGTGAGGTTTAGCGCCGCGGCGACCTCGGTCGCCACCTTCGAGCGCAGCCCGATCGCATTTCCCTTTCCGCGCGGATGCACCGCATTGGTCAGCAAAATGACGTAAGCATTCGTGGTCGGATCGATCCATATGGATGTTCCTGTGAATCCTGTGTGCCCGAACGAGCCCACGGGGAAAAGATCGCCGCGGTTCGAGGAGAACGGAGAATCGATGTCCCACCCGAAACCGCGCAGAACCGGCGCTGACGGCGGCTGCTCAGGCGAGGTCATCTTGGTCACCGCTTCCGCAGAGAGAATGCCATCGCCACCGTCAAGCAGAGCCTGCGCGAACTTCGCCAGATCGTCTCCGGTGGCAAACAGTCCCGCATGCCCCGCCACGCCGCCCATGCGCCGCGCCGTCGGATCGTGCACCACGCCGCGCAGCATCTTTTCATTTTCGTCATACTGCGTGGGCGCAATCTTCACTCGCCACGCCGCAGGAGGCACGAACCGCGTATGTGTCATCTTCAGTGGGGTAAAGATGTGTTGCGCCGTGTAGGCTTCCAGCGTCTCTCCTGAGACTTTCTCGACGAGCGCACCCAGCATAATGAAGTTGATGTCGCTGTAGACAAAACCTGATCCCGGACTCGTCTCCGGAGGCATGACGCAAGCAAGTTGATACGCCGTCTGCTTCCCCTCCCAGGCGGTTTCGAGATCCAGATCCGGCGCAAGCCCCGAATAGTGCGTCAGCAACTGACGTATGGTGATGTCGTCTTTCCCGTTCTGCGCAAATTCCGGGATATCTTTCGCGACCGGATCATTCATCCGCACCTTGCCCTGTTCCATTAACTGCATGACCGCGGTGGTGGTCGCGACCACCTTGGTCAGCGAGGCCAGATCGAAGATGGTGTCGAGCGTCATCGGCTCACGGCGCGGCTCGAGCGATCGATGGCCATACGCCTTTCGATAAATGACCTTGCCGTTGTGGCCCACCACCAGGACGGCGCCGGGGATATTGCCGTCATCGATCGCCTGCTGGATAACGGCATCGACCGCGTTCAACTTCACAGGGTTGGAGGCTGTCGACGACGGAGACGCAGGCGCGCCCCCGGTCTGGTCCGGCGCGAGAAGTCCATCGGCAGTGCTTTCTTCCGCCAGAACCGGAGAACACAGCGCGATGGTGAACAATGCGCACAAAACCACAGTGGACAAACCGGAATCGCGCCATCCACGGGCGAGGGCAAAAAAAGCTTGGGGCATCGAGTTAAACCTGAAGGAAGCGATGTTTTGACTTTACACAACCCGGCGGCAAGCCTCAACAAGCGCAGGTAATCGCGCGGATGCCTCGCCCTTTACGGGTGGTAGGAAGCTTTACCCCGCTCTGCCAACTCTGCTATAACCCGCGAGGGTCAGATTATTCAAGCGAGCACCCCGATTCTCAACCGCACCCCAACCCTAGTCCCTGCGTTCGAGCACCAGGTGCAGCAATTCTCGTCCGCCTTTGCCCTTCTCCGCGACGCGATTGCGCAACGCGCATTTCCAGCAGCCTCCCTTGCCGTGACACGCGCAGCGAAACTGATAGCCCTGCAATCGTTTGGGAAATTTGTGTACGAAGAGGACCTCGAGGGTGCCCCGTCCTTGTCGCGTCCTTTGCGACAGGGAGGGGGTTTTGACTTTCTAGTAGAGCCATCCACGCTGTTCGATCTGGCATCGGTTACAAAGGCAGTCGCGACGACGACCATGGCGATGATCCTTTACGAGCGCGGCATGCTGGAACTGGAGGCTCCTGTGTCGGGCATGGTTCCTGAGTTCCTGGCGGGCGACGCTAGACGGCGCGCGGTTCCCTTACGCATGCTGCTGGCGCACTCATCGGGCCTTCCGGCGTACGAAAAGCTTTTCCTGAAGGCGCGCAGCCGCGACGAGTTGCTGCATGCGGCATTCACTACGGCCCTGACGGCCGATCCCGGGACGCGCGTGGAATACAGCGACATCGGATTCATCATTCTGGGTTTCGCACTCGAGCGTATCGCGGGAGAGCCACTGGACACGTTTTGCCGGCGCGAAGTCCTCGGGCCTTTGGGCATGTCGAATACCACGTTCAATCCGCCGCGAGACCTTCGCACCAAGATTCCACCTACCGCTGATGAACGCGAGGGCGACGCGAGCGCGACGAATCCGCGCAGCACGTTCCGCAACCGCATTGTGCAGGGCGAAGTGCAGGATGAAAACGCGTTCGTGCTCGGAGGCGTAGCCGGGCATGCGGGACTGTTCTCGACTGCCGAGGATGTGGCGCGTTTCGCGCACGTCATGCTCTCGGGTGGAAGTCCGATCCTGCGGCCAGGGACGATTGCGTTGTTCACTCGGCGCGAGTCAACTCCTGGCGGAACCTCGCGCGCGCTAGGCTGGGACACCCCTTCTGCGCCATCGCAATCCGGCACACATTTCGGGCCTCGCTCGTACGGTCACCTTGGATATACGGGAACTTCGCTGTGGATCGATCCCGACCAGCAGTTGTCCATTACGCTTCTTACCAATCGCACTTGGCCGGATTGCTCGAATCAGGCGATCAAGCAAGTGCGGCCTAAGATCCATGATGCGGTTATGGAGGGTGTTAACAACGTTCTTAACCGCGGAGATCGCTGAGAAAGCCCGCTCAGTTCGCAGAGAACCGGGCGAAGGCGTTGCCCCTGCAGCGCAAGGATGCAGTGCGATACACTGTCCTGCTCCGGGCGTTACGGCGAGCATCTTACCTTGATTGAAAGGCTCGTGACTTTGACCCCATCCCGGCCCCAGAAGTCTGATCTCAGGGAGCTCACGACCGAACAAATTCTGAGTACGGCGGCGAATCTCGACCAGCTGTCGTCGCTCGAAATTGTGCGGCTCATCAACAATGAAGACGCTACCGTGGCAGCTGCCGTGCGGCGTGCGCTGCCGCAGATCGCCCGAGCTATTGACGTTGTCGCCGACGGACTGAGGCATGGCGGACGCCTCATCTATGTGGGCGCGGGAACCAGCGGGCGGCTGGGGGCGCTCGACGCGTCGGAGATTCCGCCCACTTTCAACACCAGTCCGCGAACGGTGCAGTACATCATGGCCGGCGGGCCGAAGGCGCTTGGGACGTCCACCGAGGCAAGCGAAGACGACACGGCGATGGCGGTGCAGGAGATGAAGAAGCGAAAACCCGGCCGGCACGACGTAGTCCTCGGCATCGCGACCAGCGGGCGCACTCCATTCACCATTGCCGCGGTCGAATACGCCCGCGGCCGTGGAGCGCACACCATAGCGCTCACTTGCAATCGCAATTCTCCTCTGGAGCGCGCCTCGGAATTTGGGATCGTGACCGAGGTCGGGCCTGAAGTCCTGGCCGGATCGTCGCGCATGAAAGCGGGCACGGCGCACAAGATGGTACTCAACATGATCTCGACCGGGGCCATGACGCGGTTGGGATACGTCTACGGCAACCTGATGGTAAGCGTGTGGACGAAGAACGAGAAGCTGGTGCAGCGCGCAATTCGCATCATCGAGCAGGCCACAGGTACAAACCATGAAACAGCCGCTCGCGCCCTGAAAGAGAGCGGCAACCGGACGCCGGTGGCGGTGGTGATGCTGGCGGTGGGCGTCCCGCGCTCCAAAGCAGCCGCCGCGTTGAAGAAGAGCCGAGGCCACGTCCGCCAGGCCATTGCCATGGCGAAGTCTGACGAGTGATCAGTCGGCCGTCGGAACCCTTAACTCCAGCGTGCGGAGATACGCCTCGACGTCCCTCTTGCCCGCGTAGTTTGCCCATCCCGCGGGCGTCCCGCCGAACAGGATATCTTTGACGTCCAACCTCGCTCCGCGTTGCACGAGCAACTTCACCACCTCAAGATGCCCGTTTCCGGCTGCCTGGTGTAACGGCGTCGAATGGGAATGTCCTCCAACCGGGTTGAACCGATTCGGATCTTCACCGGCATCTAGCAACGTCCGTATGATTTCCGCGTGCCCGTATTGCGAGGCGAGAGCGAGTGCCAGGTGGCGCTGTTCCGGATCCGCGTTTGGAAGTAACCGCCCGGCGTCTTGGGTGCGGCCCAACGCCGCGGCCAACGACAGAGTGATTCGGGCCCCGCGGGCCAGCAGCCCAGCGACCGCCTCCATTTCGAAGAGAACTGCCGCCACCTCGACGGCACTATCCGGATCCGCTCCCCGCTCGCACAGAAGATCGATCAGCGGGATCTGCACACCACACTCCCGTGCCACCCTGCCGGTTGCCACCAACATCAGCGTCTCGTTCAGAGAAGACTGCTCGACTCCGGCGTTCAAAATTGTTTTTGTTACTTCCACAATGTTCCTGGGCAATTTGCCGTGCCGCACCGGATTCTCCGCCACAAATTCGAGCAGTGTCGGATTGCGAAAGTAATTGCCTCCTTCGATAACTACCCGCTTCCGTGACAGGCCCGGATGCCTTTTGAGATGCACGCGCAGCCCCTCCGCCTTGCCCGCATCGATCAGTGCAACCGCGCCCCGGAAGCTGGCGTCTTCAATCCGTTCGTGATGCGGCAGGTTGGGTTGATCGCCGCGCTCGGGTTGCTCGATCCGCCGCTTCAGCCTGGTCCAACTCGGATATCCGGATTCGCGGGCGATCGCGAGCTGTGCATCGCTCAGAGTCAGATGTGCGGCGAAGATCTCGGCATCCGAGCGTTTCGCCCAGCGCGGATGAAACTCCCGAATCCGCTGAGCTACTGCAGGGTCGTGCGCGGCGTGCCCCTTCAGCAGGTCTTTCGCCTGGTACTTGAGATGCTGGAGGTTGGGATTCTGCGGGAGAGCTCTAACGGGCATGACGAACTTCCTTTCCTGCGCCCGAGGTCCGCATTGTTCCGGGCAGAAAGTCAGTTCGTGATCTGAGTTGTCGAAAGCAAGGTGGGCTTCTGTCCTTTCCGCGGACCGGATGCGCCCTTCTGCGCTGCGGGCGATCTTACCACATCCGGAAGACCACACCCTCCCGTGCTTTCCGAATCAACAACGCGACTCCGCTCCTCCGCTACAATCCACTCAAGGACGCATTCATGGATAAGTTTGTCATTCGCGGCGGAGAGCCGCTGCTCGGCACGGTGCGCGTAAGTGGCGCGAAGAATGCCGCACTTCCCTGCATGGCGGCGGCGCTGCTGACCGATCAGCCCGTTACTCTTGAGAACATCCCGCAAGTCCGTGATATTCAAACCACGCGCAATCTGCTGGCGGCGATGGGCGCCGAGGTCGAACTCGGCTACGGACGTGCCCACCATCGCACGACCATCCACTGCGAGAATCTCGCCTCGCCGGAAGCGTCGTACGAACTGGTTAAGACCATGCGGGCATCGACGCTCGTCCTGGGGCCGCTGGTGGCGCGCTGCGGAAGGGCGCGGGTTTCACTTCCCGGAGGCTGCGCGATTGGGGCCCGTCCGATCGATCTGCACATCAAGGGACTGGAACAGCTCGGGGTGAAGATTACGCAAGAGCACGGCTATATCGAGGCCAAAGCCGACCGACTCAAAGGGGCGGAGATCGTTTTCGACAAGATCACGGTGACAGGCACCGAAGACCTGCTCATGGCAGCGACTCTGGCCGAAGGCGAGACGATCCTGCAGAACTGCGCGCGCGAACCGGAAGTCGCCGACCTCGCCGATCTGCTCAACAAGATGGGAGCAAAGATCGAAGGCGCGGGCACGCCTACGATTCGGGTGAAGGGTGTGAACAAGCTGAAGGGCGCGAAGCACAGGATCATCCCCGACCGCGTTGAGGCGGGGACGTTCCTCATCGCGGGCGCGATGACGGGAGGCGATCTGAATGTCGCCGGATGCGAACCGTCGCATTTAGGTGCGCTGCTCGGCAAGCTGCATGAAGTCGGGGTGAAGACGAGAGCATCTGCTGAAGCAGTGCGGGTGATGGGGGACAATCCGTTCACCGCCGCCGACATGAGCACGGAAGAACATCCCGGCTTCCCCACCGATTGCCAGGCGCAATATATGGCGCTGGTCACGCAAGCCGAAGGCACGTCGATCATCACCGAGAATATTTTTGAGAATCGATTCATGCACGCGCTGGAGTTGGTGCGCATGGGAGCGAATATCAAGATCGAAGGACGGCGGGCGGTGGTCCGAGGAAAAACTCCACTGAGTGCCGCGGCGGTGCTGGCCAGCGATCTACGCGCGTCGGCGTCGCTCGTATTGGCCGCGCTGGTTGCAGATGGCGAGACGATCATCGACCGCGTCTACCACATCGATCGCGGCTACGAGCACATTGAGGAGAAGCTCAAGGGCGTCGGCGCACAAGTCCGCCGCATCGGCGAAATGTTCCCCAAGAAAGCGGCCGCTGTGAGGTAATGGTGACTATGTGGCGCGGACCTGCCCTGAGCGACAGTCGAAGGGCCCCACCCGCGAGTGAACGTGGCGATGCACGCCAACAATCCTTCTGAGTCCCTGCCACTTCCCACCCTTCATTGACTCACCCGTTTCGCAGACGTAAGATTCGCGCCAGCGGTCGGGTGAACCATCTCGACGCGGGGATTAGAGCGAGAATCCATCCCAAGGGGCAATGATGGCAGCGCCAACCAGACGGGAGTTCGTGCAGTGTTGTGCGGCAGCAGCAGCTTGGCGGACTAAAGGCGCGAGGTCCTTTGACTCCGACGAACCATCTCAAACGTCACGAGAAGCATTCCCTTCGTTTCAGGAGCGCCGCCGGAAGGAACTTTGGAGCTTGCTTGGTGATCTGCCGTGGCAGCACCAGGCAGCAAAGCCAAAGTTGGTGAACACCGAAAAACACGAGGGCTATACCCTCGAACGCCTCGTCCTCGATCTTAACGGCATAGAGCCGGTTCCCGCCCTGCTGCTGATCCCTGACAAACACCAGACACCCGCGCCCGGTCTGCTTTACATCCATTGGCACGGCGGAATGTATGGTTTGGGGAAAGAACAACTTCTGCGGGGTGTTGATGCGCAGCCCGCTTACGCCCCTGTCTGCGCTGAAAAAGGTCTGGTGACGCTCGCCATTGATAGCTGGTGCTTCGGCGAACGCAAACACGAAGGTGACGGGAAAAAAGGTGAGGAAGATGCGTTCAAGCTCATGTTGTGGAAGGGGCAGGTGCTCTTTGGCATGATGATGTTTGACGAGCTCCGCGCCCTTGAGTATCTCGCCAGTCGCGCAGAGGTCGATCCCCAACGTCTGGGTACCCTCGGCATGTCAATGGGCGCGACCAAAGCTTGGTGGCTTGCGGCTCTCGATCCGCGGATTCATTTGTGCCTGGACGTTTGCTGCCTCACAGACTACGAAGAGCTGATCAAAGCTCGAGCTCTCAGCGACCACGCAATTTTTTACTATGTGCCTTCTCTGCTCAAGCATTTCCAGACGGCAGACATCAACGAGTTGATCGTGCCCCGGCCGCGTCTGAGCGTGAATGGGCGAAAAGATCCTTTGACCCCTCCCCTTGGCGTCGAGAAAGTCCGCAATCACCTGCTTCCTCTCTATCGCGAGTATGGTCGGGAGTCGGATTGCCGTATTGAGCTATTCGAGGCGGCCCACGTGGAGCTGCCGGAAATGAGGAAGCTCATCCTTGAATGGATGGATCGCTATCTCACCAAGAGCGGCTCGGCTGGCTGATTGTCGCGACGCCGGTTGATGTCGTCAACACAACCAGGATAACAAACCTAAATGTCTTTACTGGACGGCTGCAGCAGGTGGGCATACTTGTCACCCGGTTTACCTCTACACAGGGACAAGTTTTTCACGGTCGCAGGCGGAGCGGAGCAGGCCTGGCCCCAGGCATACTGTTGGCCCCAGGCATACTCTTTGATGAGATCGACCGAAAAGGCCATTGCCTCCGGCGTAAGGTAATACTCCCAGGTGGCCGATTTTTCGTCTCTTCGCGAGAACAGAGCGGCCCCATCTGGGGAGCCATTGTACTCAAACTGACTCTGAAAACTGTCTTCCAGCTCCCTCCGCTTGGCCTTATACTCGCTGGAAATCATCGTCACCTTGTACCAATCCACGGCACTACTTTCGTTCACGACCCGTACCTCCATTCCGACAACTCGCGAATTGTACGCCGCTCAGATACCCTCATCCCGTTTTTTGAAACCCCGCAGAGCCCCCAATTCACCTGAATGGCTCAGTGTACAAGCTTCTTATAGGACTGTGTAGCTCATCGCCGAAGGGCCACTGGAGCTGCGGAGGCCGTAACTGGCGTTAACAGATCAGCCTCGCGGGTCCGGCTACTTTGTCGTACATACTCTCCTGACCGAATCTGCATTGTAGACCTATGCTAAGACTCTACAGCACCGGCCCGGGGGCGAAGGATTCCTCAACTGCTGTGGACAAGGCGTTTACGTTCATTGACTCGACCACGTGCCTCCCTCGTCGCCAGGGTGCTCAGCAACGCAAGCCTGAAGCCCGCTTACTCCCGTGTCAGCCGCTGAACCAGCTCCCTATGCTGCGGATAGAGCCGCGCAAGCTCGGCCCTTTCCGCCATCTCAAAATCCTCGAAATCGAATCCCGGAGCTACAGTGCATCCCACCACCGCAAACGACTTCCAATCCGCCATGTGCGCCGCGAACCAGCATCCCGCAGGCGCCACGGCCTGCAACACCTGTCCCGCCTCAAGATCATTTCCTAACACAATCGACGAATACTTCCCCGAAGGCTCGATTACGTGCACACTCATCGGGGCGCCGATGTAGAAGTGCCACATCTCGTCTGATCGCAGCCGGTGAAATGCCGAGAAGTTTTTCCCCTGCAGCAGAAAGTAAATCGCCGTCGAAGCCGGCCGCGCCCCGCCAAATCCGGCGGGCAGCGCCTCACGCGCGATCGTCACCGCGGACCGGTACGTCTGCCGGAAATATCCGCCTTCCGGGTGCGGCTCCAGCAACAGCCGTTTTATCCAATATGTAGCGTCTCTCTCTTCCAAACCCCCTCCCGTCTGAACATCCCGCACATATCGCCCGAACCGGCCTTGTTATGCAGGATTCCCCGAAACGTTTTCGCCCCCTCGCTCACTATCCCGATTAGGAGGTATCAGCCATGTCCGTCCGGCCAACCTATCCTGCTCACGAGCTCGATGCTGCCTGGATTATCGCTCTTTGGTTGGCCCTCCACGGAGGTGCCCCCAGCCCCGAGGTCGTCGCGGCTCGAGCCATCGCCGCCCTCGCTCAGGAGGTCAACGGAACGGCACTCCCCTCTTTCATCTTCGAACACCTGAAAGCGCAGTTCGGGAAACTCGGAGTTACCGTTACAGAGCGCCCTAAGCACGACGCTTCATCTGCCCAGGCTCAGCTCCAAAAATTGGGCGATGGCGAAGCCCGCGAGTTCCTCCTTCACCAGTATTGCTTCAAGTTCGAAGTCGCGACCACCTGCACCAAGCTACCCGTCCTTACCCACTTGCGAACTGCGGCCTGAAGCGCCAGTGGGATCCCACCTGCCAGGATCTCCTGCCTACGCGGAGCGCCCCCACCCTTGCATCCTCGGCAAGGGTGGGACCGGATTCTTTTCAGCCCGCGCCTCGCTGCTACCTCCTCATCAACAGTCCCAGCACCGAAGACAGCAAGAAATCCGTGCATGTACTGAATCCTCAGGATGGGGGGCCATGAGTGTTACTCCTTGACCCCGGCCTTTCGGTTAGAATGTTGCCGCACCAAATAATTCACATCGGTCATGTCAGGAAGGATGCCATGAAAACGGCGAGCCTTGCCCACACGCGATGCGCAGCGGAAATGAGAGGGCTGTTGTCGCGCAAGAACACGAGAAAATATTCCCGCTGCGTCGGTTCCATGGGGATTGTTGCAGTTCTGATTTCGCTGGCGCTGCTGACGGCTTGCTCGTCGGACTCGAACAAGCCGGCAGAAGAAGCCAAGCCCGAGGTCAAAGGCCCGGAGTTGTTGACAGCGCGTTCGGCATTTCAAAAGCTGTACGTCGCGGCGCGCGGCTGGAACCAGGATGCGCGGCCTTACCGCATCGAGTCGGTGGTGACCAGCGATGGGAATGGCCGCGACGGCAAATGGGCGCTATGGCGGGGCGGCTTTGCTTCGGCAGCACAGCGCTCGGCCAAGACGTACACCTGGTCCGGCAGCGCGGCGGATGGGGCGCCATCGCGTGGCATCAATCCCGGTATCGAGGACAGCTATAGTCCAACGAATGCTTCCACGCAGATCTGGGATATACAGTTCCTGAAGATCGACTCAGACCAGGCGCTGGCCACGGCAGAGAAACACGGCGGCGACAAGATTCTGGAAAAGGCCCCGGACACGCCCGTGATTTATGTCTGTGACTGGAACCACAACACGAATCAACTGATATGGCACGTCATCTTTGGCGCGAGCCGGGAAGGCTCGAAGCTGACCGTGTCCGTCGACGCATCCACGGGCGAATTCATCCGGGTCGAGAAGTAGCGCTTCACCCAACCGGAAGAACTTCGGCTCTAGCGACTGGAGTCTTCGGCGTGCTTGAGTTGGACCTCAAGCGAGGTGAAGAACCGATAGAGTGCTTGCGAGGATGTAATAGCTTTTTTCAAGGTGCTGCGCTCGCCGAAGGCGACGATATCTTCTGGGGAATACTGGAGGCGAACGCGATCTGCGGCGCAGTGAGCGCTGAGGATTTCAACTCCCGCGGCGGCCACATCGGCCTTAAGGCGGGCAACATCAACGTGTTTTCTACTTCCGGACTGCATTCTGCAACGGCTCCTTTTGGTTCGTAATTCTCGGAGGGAACGCAGGCGGGTCCTGGGATTCATATAGGGAGGACTGCCATTCAGGAACCCGGGGACCCACCCGCGAGGTCGTTCCTTCTGCTCTAGGGATTAAGTATACACGGTTACTAATACATTGTGTAAGTAACAAGTTACCAAAGTTTGCTGGAGGCAACGTGCCGCGTCATCCCGATCCCGAGCTGGAGCAACGAATTTTGACGGCGGCGTCGCGGCTGTGGGCGCGCGGCGGAGAGAAGAAGCTGACTATGCGGGCCGTCGCGACCGCTGCCGAAACCACCACGCCCACAGTCTATGAACGGTACCGCGACCGAGCCGATATTCTTCGCGCCCTGCGGCTGAAGGCGCGGCGAGAACTGTTTGCCGCCCTGAGCCCAACACGCACGCTGGCCGAGGCAGTTCAGGGGTACCTGGACTTTGCGCTGGCCAATACCCATGGCTATGAGGTTTTGTTCGACGGCGTGGGAAGGCCTCCTTCGCTGTATGAACCATGGCCGTCGTTCAACCTTATGCGCCGGCGACTGGTGGAGCAATTGGGGGGCACCCCACGCCAGCACAACCGCCTGATGCTGGCAATCTGGTCGCTGATGCACGGAACCGCGATGCTGATCATTCGTGGTGGGTTCGAGGGAGCGCTGCGAACGCAAGCGATACATGCCTGTCTTGATACCGTTCAGATGATTGTTCAAGCGGCAGCACGACCGAAATCCTTCCCGCATTCTGGTCCGAAGTGGCCGGCGAATCTGGTCCTGGGTGAAGCGGAGCGCAGTTCGATAGGCAATGGCGATCAGAAAGAAAAAAGAGGCCGAGCCTCGAACCGACGCAGGTGACGCCGATTCTCCCTGCGAGTTGCGCAGGGGCACGGCCTGGGACTGGATGGCGTGAGAAAGTCAAAATCTTCAACCCGACATTCATCACTTCACTCTGAGCCGGGAACTTGCATCAGAAACGGTTTTGAAAGAGCACAGCTTCTTGCCGCGCCCTCTGAAGCCGATAAACCCACTGGGCCTTAGCTCCTGGTGGAACACGTTGGGTCAGCGACTTTGAGAACAGTTCCTGGGTTCTAATTCGGTTTCACGCTGAACGCCGGACTTTTCAGCCGCTCGACGGCTTTCTTAGCCTCCCCGGCCTCGGGTCCGTTCGGAAGAATCTTCAGGTAGCCTTCGTACTGTTCCAGAGCCTCGTCGGGACGGTTCATCTTCTCCAGGCAGACCGCAAGTTTGTAGGTGGCAACCGCATCGTTTTCTTTGTAGAGAAGCGCTTCGCGGTAGCGGCTTTCGGCACCAATGTAGTTCTTGCGCTTGAAGTAGTAATCGCCAACTTCAATGTCTTTCGCCGCCTTGTGCGGATTCCAGGGATGGAATTCGGTGGTGTTGCCGCCACCGGCTGATCCTTCCTCCGTGAGAATGTCGGAACTGTTGGGATGCTCCTTCGCATCGTCCGGAGGCGGGCTCAAATCGACTTGGGTGTCTTTGCTGGAACTTTCGCCGGCATCGTCGCCGAGAGAGGCGGCATTGACGCTGTCGGAACGCGGAGGAGCGAGGTTCGGATTGTGCGCTGGGGACTGGTCAGAAGACGGGTTGGAATCGGCTTTCGGCGGCTTGGCCGGAGCCGATGGCGAGGAGTTCTGCGCCACGGCAAAGCCCACGCCGAGCAGCAACACCATGAGCAAACTGCGCATAGGTCTATGTTAACTTCCTTCGCGCGTCTTGCGGAAGGCTTCGAGGCAGCGGCGCGCGGTTTCTAACTCGGAAAAACGGCTACCCTCCTGCTCTATCAGGTAATATTCGACCCCGCCGACGCTCTCGGCGGCCTGGAAAATCGCTTTCCAATCCGCCTTCCCTTCCCCAAACAGTGTCTTGTAGCCGATATTGGGGTCAGGAGACCAGTCTTTACAATGGATGGAGCGAATCCGTCCGGGGTTGGCTCGGATCCACGCAACCGGATCGGCGCCGGCTTCGAGGCACGTGCCCACGTCGAGCTGCAACATGACGTCGGGCTTGGTATTCGCAGCGAGAATCTCAATTGGGCGCTTCCCTTCCACCGGTTTCCACTCGGCGTCGTGGTTGTGGTAGCCAACTTTGAGTCCGGCGGGCGCCAGCTTCTCGGACGCGGCATTCAGTTTTCCCGCGAGTTCCTTCCATCCGTCGATTGTGGGCTTGTGGTCGCTCCAGGCCTGCACCACATACTTCGCGCCCAAGATCAAGTTAAGAGCTTTGGTGTGTTCGATTTTGGCAGCGCCGAAATTGTCTTCGTCGTTGTGCGTGGAAAGGCAGCGGGTGCCAAGGCCGTCCATCAGCTTGCGCATGTCTTTTGCCTGCGCCTCGGTCCACTCGAAATACGGGCCGTAAAACTCGACAACCTGATATCCCATTTGAGCAACGGCGCGGACGGTGCCCTGGGGATCCTTCTGCAACGCGTCGCGCACCGAGTAGAGTTCCAGACCGACTGGAACGGATTTTGACGAGGCCAGGCCAGAGGCGATTCCGCGAAAGGCCCACGGCAATGCCGCTGACATGGCGAGAAACGACCGCCGAGAGAGGTTGAAGTATGGCATGGGTGAAATATTACGCCCGTGAGGCAAGGAAGCAAGTTCTGGGAGTGAATCAGTCTGAAAAGCCCCGCTATTCTGCTCTTCGGGCGAGAGCAAGAACCACGAAGGACACAAAGGTACACGAAGGAAAGCTGGGGTTCCTTTGTGTACCTTCGTGTCCTTTGTGGTCGGCGCTTTTCGGCACCACTACCTCTCAATGAGGAAAGAGCTTGGCGAGCCGCTCCGCGAGCGTGCGGACAGCTTGGTTCAGTGCGGGGAGTCCGGGTGTATCGAAATCGAGGTCCAGACTCTCCAGATCGCGGGCGACATCTTTGACCAGCTGGGTGGTCATCTCCACCCGCTGACGCATGACTTCATTCATGAGCTGGTAGGGGTCGTTGCCTTTACCCTGACTCTCGAGCCAGCGCTGGACGGCCGCGCTGGCCTGCCGGGCGCGCTCAGAGGCAACGCGGAAATCCATGAGAACTTTCACATTGATCATTCCGGTCTTGACGGAATCCTCGAGTTGTTTCAGCTCGTCGTTGGACTTCTTCAGACGAGAGGAGAGTTCAGGGTCTTGCTGCGGTTTGGAAGCCATGCCTGCGAAATCCTTTCGCGCCCTCGCCTGGAGATTGCGGGGGGCCGTTGGTTTAGCGTAGTTCCCTGCGCCCGAGATTGTCGATCTTACTTCGGTCACTAGACCTCCGGTCTCGACCTTGACCTGCTTTCTTACTTGTCGTGCTTCCCTTAAAGGTTTGAGTCCCGCCTTCTTCTACATCTCAGTGCTGCCAAAGTCGCAGGCATTCCCTTGAAATTCTCTGGCCAAAGACCAAAGTAACTGGAAAAAACGCCCAACCCCGCTATTCTGAAGCTGGCCCCCAGGCCGTAAACATGCCTATTTTCGCGTGTTTGCGAGGATCTCGCCGTAAGAGAAATCCATGGAACTGCCGAAGTCGTCACCGGACTCTGCACAAGATGAATCTGCCGCCCCGGGCGGAGCACTCGACGGAAGTGTTTCGCTGTTCCTGCGTTTGTGGACCTATGGCGGTCCAACCACGCCGCCGAGCGGATTGGTCCTTGAGCAGGATGCAGAGATTGCCGGGCTGATCCAAGAGATCGTCAGCGAGGGAAACGGCAAAATTGCCCGGCGGCAGCCCGAACTGTGGTCGGCTCACTTTGCGGACGCACTGCACGCTCTGTCCGCGGCGAGAACACTGCAGCAGCGGTTTCTGACCTTCCATCGAAAGATCGAACCGCTGCAAGTGGTTCCGTCGATCCTGATTTACCCCACCGACACGGAAGAAGTCTCCGGCCCCGATACCGCCGTTCCCGCAGATATGTTAGCCAATGTCACCTCGGCGCAGATTCTCATTGCCGAGAGCATCTACGAGCTGATGAAGGGCGTGCCCGGTTTCCGGTTCAATCCCACACCGGCGCGAAAAGCTGGGGAGACCTTCGGCGCCGAAGGCATCTACGAGATGCTCTGGACCGATGAGTCCACGTATGGACACCTGCGGCAGGCCAGCCGGGCAGGACTGAAGACCGTCGGCCGTTACCAGGTTCAGGAAGAACTGGGGCGCGGAGCGATGGGGGCGGTATACAAAGCCTACGACGAACTCATCGGACGCACCGTTGCCCTGAAAACCATCTCGATCGATCGCAATGCTCCCAACCGCGACGAACTGATCGAGCGGCTCAAGCAGGAGGCCAAGGCCGCGGGAGGACTGGATCACCCCAACATCATCACGATTTATGACGTCGGACAGGAGGACGACGTCGTTTATCTGAGCATGCAGTATGTGAAAGGGACCACGCTCGCCGCGTTGCTGGCCAATATTGGAGTGCCGTCGCTGGCGACGTTCCTGTCGTGGGCCGACCAGATTTGCGCTGCGGTCGGATTCGCGCACGCAAGCGGCGTGATTCACCGCGATCTGAAGCCCGCGAATCTGATGGTGACCGAGGAGGGCGTTATCAAGGTTCTCGATTTCGGAATCGCGAAAATCGAAAACACCTCGCTGACCCAGACCGGGCTCGTGGTGGGTACGCCGAGCTATATGGCTCCCGAGCAACTGGCGGGCAAGAAGGTCGATCAGCGCTCCGACATTTTTTCACTGGGATCCGTCTTCTACGAATTAGTGACCCGCGAGAGGCCGTTTCACGGCGATGTGACGACGATCCTGTACAAGATCGTGCATGAAGATCCGATGGCTCCATCCCTAATCAATCCGGCGCTTCCGGGCGGGATTGACGCAGTCATCCGGAGAGCACTGGCCAAGGAACCGAAAGATCGATTCCAAACCTGCGAGGAGTTGCGGGCCGCGTTCTCTGAGCAGGCAGCGCGAATGAATGTCAGCCCCGCGGTGGTAGGTCCGGCTCCGATGCCGGCGGTGAAGGCGAAACCGCAACCCGAGCCTGCGCTGCCGAGCTTCCTGCTGACCGAGCCGGCCCCGAAGCGGCGAAGCCTATGGCCGATCGCGTTCATGCTGTTGTTCATCGGCACCGGCGCCTGGGCTTTCTACGTGCACACGACCACCGGCTCTTACCCGGCTTTTGTGAACAAACTGACGGGCGCAGCGCACCAATTGCCTGAGACGCTGCGAGATCTAAAGCCTGCGCCATCTGACGGGCAGGGCAAGGCGACCTCCGCGGACCAAACTAATCCAAACATCACGAGGAATGATCCCGACACCTCTGCGAACAACGCTGGCGCGCAGCCAGGTGCAACGCCTGATGGTGGGCCGGGAGCGGCCTCGCCCACAACGCCCAATAATTCTGACGATGCGAAGCCTTCATCTGCAGGGGCTCCGGAAGGGCAATCGAGCAGTCCAGCCGACGGCACTGGCGCGTTAATGACGAGTCCGTCCACCGCACAAACAGCGGGTCCGCAATCCGGGACCGTGCCATCTCCCGCACCGGCAGGCGCCTCAAGCGCGGTTGCGGAAAACACTGAAAGATCGCCATTCTCTCCGATTGTCACAGAGGGCCAGGCGAACCCGGCACTAGCGACGCAAACCACGAAGAAGCCACTGCGCCAGCCAGCCCCGACCGTGGACGGGTTTACCAGAAAGAACATTCCCGAACTGCTGCGGGTGGCGGATATGGCGGCAAGGCGTGGGGACTATCGGTTGGCGAGCTACGAGTACAACCTCATTCTCAGGCTTGATCGCGGCAATGCCAGGGCCCGCATCGGACTGCGCCTTATTCAGTCCTCTGAACAGCTTCGCTGAAAAATGTTTGGGGCTGTCTACGACAGGCCCGCCGAGAAGATCGGCGAGATTCCACACTAGTTGCGCCTTGCAAGGTTCGCCGCTGATCCCGTTCTAGCAGATAGTGATAGATATGGCGAACGTGTTGAACCCGGCGAGTTGTGCCGTGCGCGTGCTCCTTCTAGTCGCAGCCCTTGCTCATACGAACGCGCAGGCTGACGGCGAGCCAATGCGCGGAGCGCAGGCACTTGGTCTGGGGGCGTTAAATGCGCCACAACGGGAAACCGTCGATAAGTTCGTGCTCGAACACGAGCGGCCGACCGGGGAACTCAAACTGATCGCCGAACGCGATGGTATTACCGTCCGATCCTCGGTTGCGCTGCGCCACCTTTTTCCCCACTCTCGTTTCGTGGTAGTACCGTGGACCTTCCAACTGGATCCCAAGGCGAAGAACTTGTACTCGATTCCCTTCGGACTCTACGACGTCCTCGCAATAAGTGACGAAGGACGGCAAGAGTCCACCTTTCACAGTAGCGGTAATCAAGATGAGTTTGGGCTCTTTCTTCATGGCCACCGGGTGAAGATCCGAAACAAAGCCATAGCGTGCGAAGTATCAAGGGTACGTGCCGACATCTATGGAGCTGGACTGCCCCTTTGCAACGATGTGAGGCGTAGTTCATCCGAGTGGCGTTTAAGCTATACGGAAATGCCGTTTCGGCCAATCTCCTCCTACGAGGAGGTTCGGGAGGCCTACTACTATCGCCTTCGGGTAGATTCTCGCGGTGTCGTTCTCGATGGAAAGCTCATTGCTGAGACTCTGGAGCGACGCAAGCTCGCTGGCGCGGAGCCGGCCGGCAATCACTGATGCAAGTTACGCCTCTCTGGGACCGTTCTCCCATCGAAAGAGTTGGAACCATTAGCCTCTCTCGTCGACAACATTCGCTGTAAACTAAGGATCATCTGGGGACCACTTAAGCACCTTTGCGCCACAGAGTCTGCAAGACTTGCATGACGATGAATCCAAGAGTTTCAGCAATCATATCCGTGGCGGCAGTTTTGTTCAGTGGGCCGTTTGTGTTCGCCCATCATGGCCTGGCCCGCTTCGATACCACCCACATCGTGACCATGCAGGGCACAATCACCAAATTCCAATGGATCAACCCGCACGCCTACGTGTACGCAGACATTACTGACCAGCACGGCAAAACGGCCAACTGGATGCTGGAATGCGGCAGCCTGGGGATGCTGAGCCGCTTTGGCTGGAGCCCCGATGTGGTGAAGCCTGGTGACAAGGTCACAGTCCACGGATTTGTGGCCAAAGACGGTTCGCCCTACATGGCCTTGCAGAAGATTGATCTCCCCAAGGGCAAATCGTTGCAAGGGGAGCCCTAGCCCCCTGTCATGCTGGAATTCTGCCAATGGCTGGACCAAACCTCGGTGGGCGCTGCCATCCGCCAATCGCTCTGGCTTTTCCCGGCCATCGAGACTGTGCATCTGCTGGGCATGGCGGCTCTGGTGGGGACCATCACCGTCCTCGATTTGCGTCTGCTGGGCTGGGCGATGCCGCAGCAGCGGGTTTCACAAGTGGCGGCACGTCTGATTCCATGGGCGTGGCTTGGTTTGGGCGCGCAGGTTGTTACCGGGGCGCTGCTGTTCTCGTCTGAAGCCGTGAAAATCTACGGCAACCCCGCTCTTCGCTTCAAAATGCTCTTCCTGCTATTGGCTGGAGTCCAGGGGCTGATCTTTCAGACAGTCGTTTCCCGGCAACTGCCAGCCTGGGATTACCGTCCGACGCTGCCTGTCATGGCGAAGTTCATGGGCATGATTTCCATCCTGTTGTGGGTGGCGATTGTCACGGCAGGAAGGTTCATCGGGTTCGTGTAGTTTCTCACCCAGGTATCTAAGGCAGCCGCTCGTAGCTCATGGCTCGCAGCTCATGACTCATAGCTCAAAAAAAGCAGGCCGCTCAGGGGGAGTCGGCGAGCGGCCTGGTTGGCGAAGTCCTCCGGGGAGGAGGGTAAACGTGTGCCGTCGTTACATCGACGGGTTGTTCTGGCCTGTGGTGGTCGGCGTCGTCGACGGAGTGCTGCCGCCCACGGTGTTGGTCATCAGCCGGACATCGACGCGCCGGTTATCAGCCCGTCCGGCGGCCGTTTTGTTCGTCTCCATCGGCTTGTCCTTGCCGAGGCCGATCACATAGATCTTGTGCGCGGGCACGTTGTACTTGGTGGCCAGGTACTGAATCACCGAGTTGGCACGCCGCTGGCTAAGATCGTAGTTGTAGTCGGCCGAGCCCACAGAGTCGGTTCCACCTTCCAGCGCGATGATGTAGCCCTTGGTCGAGGCGATGCTGGAAGCAAGTTGATCGAGAGCTTCCTTTGCCTTCGGCGTCAAGTTGTCTCTGTTGAAAGCGAACTTTACCGAGGTTTCGGCGACGGCGTGATAGTTGTCGAGATTGGCGACCGTGTTGGTCAGCACGCCGACGCGCCCGTTGGCCGCGTCAGCCATCTGCTGGGCCTGGGAAGCGTTCTGTGCGGCGCTCTGCGCTTTCTGATCGACCTCGGCGGTCTTGGCGTCCACGGCCTGAATGCCAGCCTGCGCCCGGGCGTCGACGTCCTTGATGTCGCGGGTGTTCTTCGCGGTGAGGTCATCGAGCTCGTTGGTCTTGTTGATCAGTGGCGTCGTCTGCTGTTTGACATAATTCTTGCTGGTGCAGCCGACGGTGGCCACCATGCTGGCTGCCAGGCAAATCACTAACGAAGTGCGGTTCATAGGGTGAGGCTCCTTATTCGATCTCTTGGTCGCGCCTAGGTTGACCCGCGCGAAATCCACTCTTTTAGTCTCTTAGGCCCTGGGAAATGGCTTACGGCGGTACAAGACCCAATTCCCACTTGTGCACGGTTCGTGCCAGTGTTCCGAACTCGGCGAACCAACGGTAAGTATATACCTTTTCAAGGGCTTGCGGCCGGATGCGGGTGGTCTTACCGCTATACCCCCTACCCCTGCAACGCAAAGCCCACACCATGAATGGAAAATTTATACGGTTATCAAGGCTGGCATCCCAAGTTGGGCCCCTCCGCGCAACTCCCATCGGGAAACCAGTGGCGATCTGCCTCCGCGTTCTCCGCGATGTTTCTCCGCGAACTCTGCGGTTAAGAAAGACTTACTTCCAGACTCCGTGATCGGCTCAGCCTTTGCAGCACAGCGTCCGTACTCCCCATCCAATAGAATAAATTCATCGCCGCGCATGGATCTGCAGGCCAAAATCCGTACCATCCCGACCGAACCCGGCGTGTATCTCTATAAGAACGCCGAGGGCGAGGTCATCTACGTCGGCAAAGCGAAGAATCTGCGCAGCCGCGTCTCAAGCTACTTTCACGAGGGACGATGGGAAGACGCCAAGACAGGAACGCTAGTGCGCGAGGCCGTCGATGTCGAGTACATCGTGGTCGCCAACAACAAAGAAGCGCTCGCGCTCGAGAACAATCTCATCAAACAGCGTAAGCCGCGCTTCAACATCTTGCTGCGCGACGATAAGACGTATCCGTATGTGAAGCTCACTCTGGGCGAGCGTTGGCCGCGCGTGTACGTGACACGGCGCCTCCGGAAAGATGGCAGCGCATATTACGGCCCGTACTTTCCTGCCAACCTCGCGTATCGCATCACCGACCTGATCCACCGCAATTTCCTGATCCCTTCCTGCAAGGTGGACCTGACGCGCTTTCATCCGCGGCCCTGTTTGCAGTACTACATCAAACGCTGCTTGGGCCCGTGCGTGAAGGACCTGACCACGCCGGACACGTATCAGGAAGCCGTGCGCGACGTGAAGATGTTTCTGGAGGGCAGACCGACGGATCTGGCGCACTCTCTGCGAGCGCGGATGGAGCAGGCTGCGGCGGCGCAGGAATACGAACGTGCGGCGCGCTATCGCGATTTGATCTCCACTGTGGAGCAGTTACAGGAACGCCAGCGCATCGCCGCTGCCGAAGGCGATGACGCCGACGTTTTCGGTTACCACTATGAAAACGGTATGCTCGCCGTGAACCTTTTTCACATGCGCGGCGGAAAAATGGTCGACCGTCGAGAATTCTTCTGGGAAGATTTGCCGGGGTTCGCGGAGACCACGGAAATCGAGCCTTCCACAGAACATGTGAGGACAGCCACCACCGGCTGTCCGGGCAAGCAAAGCTCGCCAGCGCATTTGGCCGACCCCACCGATACGCCCGAAGGAAACCCCAGCCGAGCTCCGCTCGGCACGGACGGCCGGGGGCGGCCGTCCCCACATGAACTGGAAAGAACTCAAACAACATTTCATCCCGGCGAGTTTTTCTCCGCCCTGCTGAAGCAGCTCTACATCGGCCAGCCTTACGTTCCGCGGAATCTTTACGTCCCTGTCGACTTCGAGGATCGCGAAGAACTCGAAGACCTGCTTTCCGAGCAAGACGCCGGGGCCCGCGCCATCCGCGTGCACATCCTCGTGCCGCAACGCGGGGACAAGCGCTCGCTGATCGATCTTGCCGGCAACAACGCCAAGCAATCCTACGATCAGCGTTTCCGCATACTGAAGCCGAACGCCCGGAAGATTCAGGAGGAATTGCAGGAGGCGGTCAGCCTTCCCGATCTGCCCAAGCGCATCGAATGCTTCGACATCTCCCACATCCAGGGTGCGGAGACCGTCGCCTCCATGGTGGTGTGGGAAGACGGCAAGATGAAGAAGTCGGACTACCGCAAGTTCATCATCCGCACGGTCGAAGGAGTCGACGACTTCGCTTCCATGCGCGAAGTCGTCACCCGGCGGTACAAGCGGTTGCAGGACGAGAAGAAGGCGATGCCGAGTCTCATTCTCATTGACGGCGGGCTCGGGCAGTTGCACGCCGCCGCCGAAGCGCTGGAAAAACTCGAGATCATCAACCAGCCGCTCGTCGCCATCGCCAAACGCGAAGAGATCCTCTATGTCTACGGGCAAGAGAAGGATCCGATCGCGCTCGATCACCATTCTCCGGTGCTGCATCTTATCCAGATGATCCGCGACGAAGCCCACCGTTTTGCCGTGACCTTCCATCGCAAGCGGCGGCAGATTCGTGACCGCTCGACCGAGTTACTCGAAATCCCCGGTGTCGGCGCCAGCACATCGCGGCGATTGCTCGAGCACTTTGGCAGCGTGCAGGCGGTGAAGCAAGCCGATGCTGCGGCATTGTCGGCCGTCGTCACGCGCGTGCAGGCCGAGGCCATTCGGAATCACTTTCACAAGTGAATCCCGGGCGGTAAGATTCGTATCCAGAGACTAGCGCCACATGGAAAACAACAAGCCTGAGAAGCTCGTAGTTTCAGCGTCTGCCACAATCCCTGCCCGCCGCGAGCGCGTCTATTCCCTGATCGCCAACTACAACGACGGCCACCCGCGAATTCTCCCCAGGCAGTTCACGAGCCTGGTCGTCGAGCAAGGCGGGGTCGGCGCAGGCACTGTGATTCGTTTTCAGATGAGCATGTTTGGAAGGAAGCAGACGTTCCGCGCAGCGATCACCGAGCCTGAGCCGGGACGCGTTCTGGTCGAGACCGATCTCGACGCCAACGGCGCGGTCACGACCTTTACCGTGGATCCGGGAGGCGCGCCGGCCGATTCGCAGGTCACGATCTCGACTGAGCTTTCTGTGAGGAGCGGTGCGCTGGGAAGAATCGAGAGAACCCTGACGACTCTGCTGCTGCGCCCCATGTACGTCAAAGAACTGGAGAACCTGGCGCGCGTTGCCACAGGCCCGTTCGCCGGCTGACCGGCGCTTCTTGTCCTCAGCAAAAGCGAGAATTCCTCCGCGCACTCAGCGGCAGTTCTCTGCGCCCTCTGCGGTTAAAAGCTCCTACTTCGAGGGCTCCGGCGAAGCATTCCCCATATCCAAAACGACCTTCCATCTCCCATCTTTCTGCAGCTTCCATATGCTGGTGTACTTGCCGTAGTCCACGTGCGGACGCCCGTCTTTATCCTTGGAGTGGAATTCGTAATTGCCGTACGTGTAGCCCAAGTCGCGTGTACTGGAGATGTCGGCTCCGACGGGAGTCCATTCCAGGCGATTCTCTTTGTTGTCGAGAAAATCCATGCCCTTGGCGATGTTAGCCTTTCCCACGATTAGCGGCCCGCCGTTAGGGACTTCAACCGAATCGTCCGCATAGTACGACATGTATCCCTGCGAGCCCTTCTCGGCGGCGGCCTTCATGAATTCGGCTTCGAGTTTTTTCAAAGTCTCAGCATTAGCATTCGGTGACGCCGAAACTGTGGGATGAGAAATTGGAAACACAATCGTTGCGACGAGAAATGTAACCACCAGAATTGGCAACAATGATTTCATGGGCCCTCCCGAATGGCGGGGCTATTCTACTCCCTGATTGAGGAGCGATAGCCACGAAGGGCACAAAAGCACACGACGAAAATCAGCTTCCCCTTCGTGTACCTTAGCCTGCCCTGAGCGAAGTCGAAGGGTGCCCTTTGTGGTTGAAGCTTTTCCCGCGCTACACTACCGGTCATCAATATGAAATGCACTCTTCGATTGATCTCGATGGTTTTCGTTCTTGGACCTGCCGCGGGTTGGGCCCAGAATCCATCCCTCCCCGACATGGCAACGGCGCAGGAAAAACATCTGCGCAATGTGCATCAGCTCACCTTCGGCGGACAAAACGCCGAGGCCTACTTCTCCGCCGAAGGCAAGAAGTTGATCTACCAGTCCTCCCATGGCGACGTGAAGTGCGATCAGATCTTCATCATGAACATTGACGGCAGCGACCAGCACATGGTCTCGACCGGCAAGGGACGCACCACCTGCAGCTACTTCTATCCTGACGGCAAGAAGATCCTGTACGCCTCGACCCATCTGGCGAGCCCTGAGTGCCCGCCGAAACCGGACTATTCGAAGGGTTATGTTTGGGGCGTGTATGCAGGATATGACATCTTCACGGCGAATCCGGACGGCTCGAATCTCAAGCGATTGACCGACACGCCGGGATATGACGCGGAGGCAACCATCTCGCTCGACGGCAAAAAGATCACCTTCACTTCCGTGCGCAACGGCGATCTGGATATCTATACGATGGATGCCGACGGCAAGAACGTGAAACAACTGACGCACGAACTTGGATACGACGGCGGGCCAACGTTTTCTCCCGACGGAAAGTGGATCGTCTACCGCGCCTACCATCCCAAAAGCGAGCAGGAAATTGCCGACTACAGGGAATTGCTGGCGCAGAATCTGATTCGGCCGACATCGCTCGAAATCTGGCTGATGAAAGCGGATGGCAGCGACAAGAAGCAGATCACGAATCTCGGCGCCGCCAGCTTCGGCCCGGCGTTTACCGCGGACGGCAAGAAGATCATCTTTTCATCGAATTATGATCCGGAAACGCATGCCACGGGCGGTGAGGGGAATTTCGAATTGTGGATGATGAATCCAGATGGCAGCGGGTTGGAGCGCATCACGTACAGCGATGGCTTCGACGGTTTCCCGATGTTTTCGCCGGACGCCAAAAAACTGGTGTGGGCGTCGAATCGGAATGGCAAGGCGCCACACGAAACAAATATCTTTATTGCGGATTGGGTGCCGTAGCGCCGCTCTCCTCCTCAACTGTCATCCTGAGCGAAGCAGCAAGCGCGCCAAGCGCTTGCTGCGCAGCCGAAGGATCCCTTTAGCCGTCGTCCCCCGGGACTCCTCGAGGAGTTTCACTTCGCGACGCTTTCGCGTTCCGCTTTCGCCTTCTTCGTGGCCATAGCCTTATCGACCCAGTCATCCGCAGTCTTCAGATCCCTACTTCGAGCCGCAGCATCTTCGCATTCCAGATCCGCCCGCTCCCGATACATCAAATTCATATACGCCATCGCGTCGTCGTAGTCAGGACGCAGTTGGATGGCCTTGTCGAGCTTGTCGATGCCGTCCTCGATCACGGACCAGTTCAGGGCCTGAAGTTCGTCGCAGACCTTCTTCTGCTCGGGATGCTTCGAATTCAGGTGCTCGTCCGGCCGCAGGCCGAGCCGGGCCCGTGCCTCCATGCGAGGCTGGTAGCACCGCGTCCAATCGATCACGCCCATGGAGTAATAGGGCTCAGGGTCATTGGGATCGAGGTCGGAAGCCATCTGGTAAGATTTCCGCGCCTCGTCCCAGCTCTTCATGTTCAGGTACAGGTAAGCGATCCCCTTGGCGCTGTTGACCTTCTGCTCGTTGTTCGCGTTGAGATCAAGGACTTTGCGATATTGAACGATGGCTTGCTCGGCCATCTCCTTATTGTCGTCGCTGTCAACGCCCGGGATGTACTGGCTCACGTACGTGGTCGCCAGATAGAGGTGCGCGTTGATGTTGCCGGGGTCGAGTTCGGTAGCCTTCTCGAAGTGATGGGCAGCCTCCTCGTAGCGGCTCTCCTTGTACGCGGCCACACCCAGTTTGAGTTCATCGTCTGAAGTTTGTGGGAAAGCTGAAACGGATGCAAAGAAAAGAGTTGAAACGAGGATCAACGACAATTTCATGAGCGCCCCCGAATCTCAAGCAATGCTGCGGCAGAATTGTATCCCCTGGGTCTTCTGACACCGGATGCTTGTGAATCGGATCAGCTGGCTGCCGCTTCCGACCCGACGGAACGCAGTCTCCATGCCAGCCACCCAACGCACGCCAGCATCCCGCACCAGCCCAGGACCCGAACCACCAGCGCGATCTTCGTGTCGTAGTCCAGAACCCCCAGGCTCGAGAAAATTGCGTGAAAGTCATGTTCGACAAAATTCGGATCGCCGGTCGTCACCAGGGGCAACTCCTGCGCCCGGGCATCTGCCATGTATGTCGCGGTGTAGAGCCAATTCTCAAAGAAGAAAAACAGGCAGAAGACAAAACTGGCCGTTTGCCGTTGCGCGTAGAAATACGCAGCCAGGAGAAACGGCACGAGCCACTGCAGCAACGTGCCTCCCCAGAGGCCAAGCGTGGAGCCGAACCATACGAACAGATTGTGGCCGCCCTCGTGAACAACCAGGTTTGCCGAATCGATAAACAGAAATCCGCCATGCGCCGAAAAGGCGTACGCGAGGAATCCGGCATAGGAAACGATCCACGCAATCACTGCCGGACGCGAAACCGGCTTCCAGGGCTCGGCTACAATCGATTGCAGGTATTCAAGCATCGGCGTCTGCACCTATCTTAGGCAGCTGCGATGAGGCAGGCAGGTTACGAACGTGTGGCCCGTCGCAGCCTGCGGTATTTTCTTGTAAAGTGGAGGATCATGAAAGCGCGGCATTGGATCACGGCGATCGTGTTGCTACTGCTGGTGACGGCGGCTGTCGTCGGGCTGGTGTGGACGCACGAGCTGCCGCCGGCAAGCGACGAGGCGACTGCTACCCCAGGCCACCCCTTGCCGGGACGCAAAGCTCCGGCTCCGCAGCGCCAGCTGGTAGACGTGCGTCCCTTGCAGACAGCGCATTTTTTGGCAGCGCTGGCGGGCACTCAGGAAGAGCAGACACTGGCCCACGAAGCCGAGAAGGTCGCGGACCACGAAGTTGATCTCGCCTTCTACGACGCGCTGCGGCGGGTGCAGGAAACCCCTGCCAAGCTGTCTCCCGAGGCCAAAGAAATTGCCGATCGCAAGGCCAAGGCCCAGCAAGCCCTCAAGGACGATCAGGAAAACATCAAGCTCCTCACCCGCAAGCTGGCAGCGGCATCGGAATCGCAGAAGGACAATCTCCAAGACCAGCTCGACGTCGCCAAAGCGCAACTCGAGCTCGATCAGGATGAATTCGACGATGCCTCCGAGGATCTGGAGCAGGCGGGCGGCGATCCGGAATCGAAGATCAAGCGCCTGCAGGAGCAGCACGAAGCCGGCGATCACAACTCAGCGGCCGTCGGCTCTGCCGTCAATCCGCACGAGCAGGATTACACGTCGCGCACGCTTCTGGCAGCCGCGCGGGCTTGGCAGGCTCTCCGGGACAAGAAAGCACAATTAGAGGCAGCGCTCGAAGAGACCCGCACCAAGCAACAGCGCCTAAGCCAGCGACATGAAACGTTCGAGGCGCAAGTCAAGCAGGAGGCGGAGAATCGCGAAGGCGCAAAACTGCAGGCGAAGGAGTTTGCCCAGAAAGGCAAGGCGGCCAGCCGTGAGGACTCGAAGGCTGCATCCCAGGCGGCTCTCGATGCGCTCAAGCTTTACACCCGCGATCAGAAGAACCTGGCTGACCTCGGACGTCGCCTACAGGACGAGCAAGATCTCGGCGACATCTATTCCAACTGGATTGCTCTAGTCGAGACCCGGCAGCGCTCCGCCTTGCACAGCATGATCGAATCCGGACTCTTCATTCTGCTGGCGCTGCTCGCCGTGTACCTGGCCAACCGGATCATTGAGCACTTGTTCACCGGCATGACGACGGAGAACAAGCGTGTCGATACGCTGCGCTCCGTCGTCAAGTTTGCGGCGCAGGCCGTGGGCGCTCTGGTGATCGTCTTCATCATTTTCGGAATGCCCACCCAGACCACTACCGTGCTCGGGCTGGCCGGCGCCGGGCTCACCGTCGCCATGAAGGACTTCATCGTCGCCTTCTTCGGCTGGTTCATCCTGATGGGGCGCAACGGCATCCGCGTCGGCGACTGGGTCGAGATCAACGGCGTAGGCGGAGAAGTCGTCGAAGTCGGCCTGCTGAAAACCGTGCTCCTCGAGACCGGCAACTGGACCGACTCCAGCCATCCCACCGGCCGCCGCGTCTCGTTCGTCAACAGCTTCGCCATCGAGGGTCACTTCTTCAACTTCACCACTTCGGGCCAGTGGATGTGGGACGAACTCAATGTGCTGATACCCGCAGGGCAGGATCCATACCCCGTAATCGATGGCATTCAGAAACTGGTCGAGCAGGAGACAGCGAAGAACGCCGGCAAGGCCGAGGCTGAATGGCAGGAGACGACGACAAAATATCGTGCCAAGACTCTGTCGGCGATGCCGGGGATTTATGTGCAGCCGACCGCCGCCGGGATCGAGGTGCGAATGCGGTACATCACCCGCGCCTACGAGCGGCACGAGGCCCGCAAGCGACTGTACGAGGCAGTAGTCGAGATGATGCACGGCAAGCGGGAAGCGGTGGCCTCATAAGATCAAACGTTAGTCACGAGGGTTCCTTCGTGTACCTTAGTGCCCTTTGTGGTTAAGAGGTTTTCCTGCGCACTCAAGCGAAAACAGAAGCAATGGGCACTCTTATCGTCACCGGCGCGAGCCGGGGAATTGGGGCGGCGATCGCCCGTCTTGCAGGTCAGCGCGGCTACGAGGTTGCCTTGAATTTCAGCACCGGCGAGGCCGAGGCCAAGAAGGTCGCGGGCGAAATTGTGGCTGGCGGCGGCCGCGCGGTTGCGATCCACGCCGATGTTTCTCGGGAAGATCAAATCCTCACACTCTTCCAAGCTGCAGAGCGCGAACTCGCCCCCATCAAGGCTCTCGTAAACAACGCTGGCGTTACCGGTGGGTTCGCACGGGTTGAGAACGTGACGGCCAAGGCAATCGAGAAGACATTAGCGGTCAACGTCACGGGAGCGATCTTGTGTGCTCGCGAGCCAGTGCGGCGTATGTCGACCAAAAGAGGTGGCTCGGGCGGCGCCATTGTGAATATATCTTCGATTGCGGCGCGTACGGGCGCCGCGGGGGAGTGGGTACACTACGCCGCATCGAAGGGCGCCATCGATAGCTTCACGATTGGTCTGGCACGAGAAGTGGCAACAGAAGGAATCCGAGTCAACGCCGTCGCTCCCGGACTAACGGACACCGACCTCCACGCCGCCAACGGCGAGCCCGGCCGTTTACAGCGGCTGATGCCAACCATTCCCATGAACCGCGCTGGATTGCCGCATGAGATCGCCGAGGGTGTGCTGTGGCTGCTGTCACCGGCCGCGTCGTATGTGACCGGCGCAATCCTCGAAATCGGCGGTGGACGATGACGATGACCAGCACCGAGTGCTGACACTGCGCCTAAATAAAAAAGGGCGCGCCTTACAGCCGCGCCGCTAGAGTGCAAAGAAGAATGCGGGCGTCAGCTCCGGAGGGTCGCTCTCCCATCCCTTACCGGGCTTACGAGGCTCCCTGAGCACTAATCGCTCCCGTCGACTCCCTTTTCCTTCCGCAGCTGACTCTTAACCTTCTCCGGCAACCGCGACGTATGCAGAATATCCCGCAACTGCCTTGCCGGGATGCGACGCCCAAATTCAAGCGCCTTGGCGAAGGGAGTGTGCGCATTCCGCAGCAGCGCGACCTGGACCTCATGCCGCACCGACCATTTTGCGTGATGACTCACCGCTTCGACGAAGGCCGGAGTGGCGGTGGAACGCTGCAGTGCCTTGACGATGGCGGCTTCCGTCAAGCGAGCATTCTCGAGCGCTGGCTGCCAGACCTTCCGTTCCTTGTCCAGCAGCAGCGCGCCGGCAACCAGAGTCGAGGAACGTCGGGCGAGTGAGATCCGTTCGCCGAGCGTGATCGACGTCAGGCGGGAAACTAGCAATTCGTCGGCGATCCTCTTCAGGTCGGCAGCAGCGCCGGGCCGGAGAGCAAACTGCATGAGCTCAAACGTGTAAAGTTCCCGGATGATCCGCAGCGCAATGCGGCGCGGTGTGCACGGATGAGAAGCGACCGCGATGCGAACTTTGCGCGACTTCATGACGGCCGCATTCCGGTTGATCTGCTCGATCGCGTCGGAATTCAGATCCGCATCCTTAAGTCGCGCCAGAGCTAGATCTTCCGTGAGAGCGCTATCGTTCGGATCCACCTGTCCCTGACCAGGCCGCGGCGCCGGGGTCAGCGCTGCGTCGACTTGGAGTTCGTCCGGCATCATCACCCAGCTAAGTAACTTTTCCCGCCCCCTTGCGCGCCAGGCGCAGGGCACCTTCGACCGGATCTGCCACCTGCGACATCACTCGCGCGCGAGGTGCGAGCGTTTGCAGTTGATTGTAAAAAGCCTCTCGCACCGGCGCCGCATGACGAAAGACGCCTCCCGTCATGGCCACCGGGACAAAGGCATGGTCGTCCGCGCCGAACAGTCGGTGGATCACGACCCCTGCAATCTCGGCCAATTCCCTTCCCGCTTTGCTGAGCACTTCTCGGGCGAGTTCGTCCTCACTGGTGATGACGACACGAAACAGAGCAGCGAAATCCGGCGAGGGGATTGAGTTCGCCGCTCGCGCCAGATCGGAGAGCGAGGAAACTCCCCAGGCCTTGCACAAAGCCTTCGCGAGGGCGGAAGGTGCCACCTTATCTCCGTCGCGATCGCTGGCGCGCAGAACCGCGCTCACAGCGGCGCGTCCAATCCAGTGCGCGGAGCCCTCGTCGCCGATTTCAAATCCCCAGCCACCGACGCGCAGGGTCTTGCCGGCCTTGTCTCGCCCGTACGCAATCGAGCCCGTGCCCGCGATGACTATGACGCCAGGAGAATCGTCGAAGGCGGCTTCGAGAGCGATCTCCATATCGCCAACCACGTCGATGGGCACCGGGAGAATCTCCGCGAGGATGCCGCGAACGATCGCCGCCAGCTCGGGACGGGCTGCACCCGATCCGCCGATACAGGTGCGCACCACCAGCCCGGGCGTGATGCCGGAAGCCGCGCAAGCCTGATGCACCGCCTGGTGGAGAGATTCCCTCGCCTGCGCCTCACCAACTCGCACGATGTTGCTGGGACCGGCGGTCGCGGCAGCGAGCACGCGTGCCTCGTCGCCGACCGCGCAGGTGGTCTTGGTTCCTCCACCGTCGATGCCGAGGTAATAGGGCATGCCCGTAGTTTTAACACACAGCGGATTTTCAGTTCTCAGCTGCTCGTATCCCCGCGCGGGCCTCGCATGCGGTGTGCAACGATGGAGTTTCAGAGTTGTGGCTGGTGGCAAACTCCTCTGAGACGACTGATCCGGCGAAAGCCGTTACGCGGAAAGTAGTGTAACTTGTTGTAGCGCCGGCGTCCCGCCGGCTGTCGCGCGGGCATCTTGCCCGCGCCGCCAACAGAGCTGGACAACCATGAGCTTGAACCGATTGGATTTCGCGATCATTGCGCTTTATCTGGCAGGCATCACTCTGTTCGGCCTACGCTTCCGCAAGAAGCAGCGCACGCTGCGCGACTACTTTCTGGCCGGCCGCGACATTCCGTGGTGGGCCATCGCGCTCTCCGTCGTCGCGGCTGAGACCAGCACGCTGACCATCATCAGCATTCCCGGTCTCGCGTACGACACGAATCTAACGTTCCTCCAGGTAATCATGGGATACCTGGTCGGCCGCATCGTGATCAGCTTTCTCTTGCTGCCGCATTACTTCCGCGGCGATCTCTACACCGCCTATGAACTGATCGAACGCCGCTTTGGACGCGGCCTTCGTTCGTTGACGGCGGGCCTGTTTCTGTTGACGCGGGCCGCGGCAGAGGGCGTGCGCGTCTATGCGGTGTCGATTGTCGTGTCCATCGCCTTGGGGACGGGAGAGATGGCGTCGATCGCGATCATCACCGCCTTGACGCTGATCTATACATTTGAGGGCGGCCTGGCTGCCGTCATCTGGACCGACGTGGTGCAAACCGTGATCTACGTCGGCGGGACGCTGGTTGGACTGGTAACCATCCTGCACCTGGTGCCAGGAGGCTGGAGCGCCATTCACTCCGCGGCGGCCGCGGCGGGCAAGTTTCAGGTATTCGACTTCCGGGCTAGCTTCGCAATCCCGTATACCTTCTGGGCGGGAGTAATTGGGGGCACATTTTTTACCACCGCGAGCCATGGCACCGACCAACTGATCGTGCAGCGATTGCTGGCGGCGCGCGGGCAGAAGCAATCCGCCATGGCGCTGGTTTCCAGCGGTCTGGCCATCCTGTTTCAGTTTGCGCTTTTTCTCACCGTCGGCGTCATGCTATGGGCTTACTACCGCGTCCCTTCTGCAACCTTCGGGCGGGCGGACCGGATCTACCCCACATTCATCGTCAGCCGCATGCCGCACGGAGTCTCAGGCCTGCTGATCGCGGCGATCCTGGCCGCGGCGATGTCGAACCTCAGCGCGGCGCTCAATTCCCTATCGTCGAGCGCGATTATGGATTTTTACGCGCGCCTGCGCCCGCAAGCGGATGAGAGAAAGAAGATGCGGCTCTCGCGGCTCGCGACCGTGCTATGGGCTCTCGTCCTGTTTGGGCTGGCCGTGATCGCTCTGCACAAAGCCGGGCGCGTGGTCGAAGTCGGACTGCAGATCGCCTCCGTGGCCTACGGCGCGCTCCTCGGTGCCTTCTTACTGGGCGTGCTTACGCGCAGAGCGAACCAGGCGGGTGCCATGGTCGGAATGGTCTGCGGATTCGGGATCGAACTCTACTTATGGCTCCGCACTCAAGTGCCATGGACTTGGTGGGTAATGATCGGCACTGTCGTGACGTTCGTTGTGGGATGGGCGAGCAGCCTTGCTTTGTCCACCAGCAAACCTTCAACCGCAGAGACCACTGAGAACCCTAGCGGAGAGCGCTGAGAGAACCGATTGCAATCTGTCTGCATTTCTCAGCGATCTCAGCGGGTTTTCTCGGCGATCTCTGCGGTAAAAAGCTCCTGAGGTCCATTTCGGGAATCATCGGGCGCTTTTCTGCTCGTCTGAAGTTCGAGCGAGCCGCACACGCAGTACAGTAATGGTTGAGGCTTGCCATGACTCGCTCACACACAACAGAACAGATCATCGGAGCCGCAATCAAGGTCCATCGCAGACTTGGGCCGGGACTGCTCGAGTCCGCGTATGAGGCCTGCCTGGTCTATGAGCTTGAGCAACTCGGGGTGCATGTGCAACGGCAAAAAGCCGTGCCGCTGATCTATAAGTCAATGAAGCTGGAGTGCGGTTTTCGTGCGGACTTGATCGTTAACTGGGAGGTCGTGGTCGAGGTCAAATGCAAGGAAGCTATTCATCCGGTCGACCAGGCACAACTCCTCTCGTATCTACGGTTGCTCGATTTGCAGGTCGGACTCCTTATTAACTTCCACGTCGTCGCGCTGAAAGATGGGATCAAGCGGATGGTGAACCATTATCAGGACGTCCCGGTGGACGACACTGAAGAGGAATTCCAGAAAATTAACCACTGAGGCCGCGGAAACCCCCCGCAGAGAACGCTGAAAGAGACCAATATGACCTATAAGCATTTCTCGGCGATCTCCGCGGATTTTCTCAGCGATCTCTGCGGTTCGGCTTTGTGTTGTCGACGAGCAAAAAGTGGAAACTGCGGAACCGATCTTTTTTACCCCCACAGTTCGGGTTTCACCCCCCATTCGTCCGCTGTCGCAGGCCTGATCCGCCAAAGCCCTTGTCCCGCAACCGATTTGGGACGATTCCCTCCAGGGGAACGTCTCTGGTTACCTAAGGTCAAGCGCCGTCGACACGTTTACCCCCTGTCCTATCTCCCGTATTTTTAAGTCTCCAAGCTCCCGGCGTCTCCCCGACCGGGTCC
>Ga0209698_10000470_pt1 | contig 46492 bp, 37 predicted proteins | sample LitLauG_LLR_2012_FD_187203 | JGI IMG/M metagenome (GOLD analysis project Ga0209698, IMG submission 187203) | Freshwater sediment microbial communities from Pennsylvania, USA - Little Laurel Run_MetaG_LLR_2012 (SPAdes) (version 2) | ecosystem: Environmental > Aquatic > Freshwater > Creek >...
GTCTGATGCTCAGCGATGCCGACCGGCTCACCGAAACGGTCGAGCAGGTTTTGCGGGCGGGGCGCGCGGGAGACAAGAAGGCGGGCCGGGAGAAGGCGGAGGTCGACTTCCGGCAGCTGGTTCGCGAGTGCATGGAGGCGACTCGCATGCGTCATCATCTGCAGCCTGAGTCCCTGCGCTATGAAGAATCGTCGAGCAACGGCAGCGGGCTGCGCGTGCGGGGCAGCGCCGAAGACCTGCGCACGGCGGTGTTCAATGTGCTCGACAACGCGATCAAATACTCCGGCGACAATGTCGATGTGCGGGTCCGGTTGGAGACGCCCGACGACAAGCGGATTGTGCTGCGCGTGCAGGACCAGGGAGTGGGCATTCCTGCCGACGACGTGAAACGCATATTCAAACGGTTCTACCGGGTGACGCACCGATCACTGGCGCACGTGAAGGGAACGGGCCTTGGTCTGTTCATTGTGAAGGCGATCGCGAAAAAGCACGGAGGCAAGGTTTTCGCCGAGAGCGAGGGCGAGGGGCAGGGAACGACGATCGTCCTGGAACTGCCGAGGTGGGCGGCATGAGCCGAGTGCTTGTGGTCGAAGACGAGGCCCATCTGGCGCAGGGACTCCGCTTTAATCTTGAGGCCGAAGGGTATGCGGCGGAAGTGGTCGGGGATGGAGAAGCCGCTACGGACCGCTTGCTCGGCAAGAAGGAGAACTTCGACGCGGTTGTGCTCGACATCATGCTTCCGGGCAAGGATGGGTTCAGCGTGGTCTCGGAGCTGCGGGCTGCGCGCAACTACGTTCCCGTACTCATGCTGACGGCGCGGGGGCGCCCTGAAGACGTGTTGAAAGGATTTGCGTCGGGAGCCGATGATTACCTGCCGAAACCCTTTGATCTGTCGATCCTGCTGGCGCGGTTGCAGGGGCTGCTGCGGCGGAGCGAATGGATGCGCGCGCAGGTGGACGGCAAGCCAGGTCGCGCTGAGGCGCCGGGAGACGCCGCCAGCGTGGACGATTTCGGGACATTTTCCTTTGCCGGAAAGACGATCGATTTCGGCGCGCTGGAACTGCGGTCGGGAGACAGCACGATTCATCTCACGCTCATGGAATCGGAGCTGTTGCGGCATTTGGTGCAGAACGACGGGCGCATCGTATCGCGTAAGCAGATTCTTGAAGAAGTCTGGGGACTGCACGAAGATACCGATACGCGCGCGATCGACAATTTCGTAGTGCGGTTGCGGCGGTATTTGGAAGATGATCCGGGGCATCCGCGGCATTTGCTCACGGTGCGCGGGGTGGGGTACAGATTCCTGGCGAAGCCGGAGCCGGCGTAACGGCTACGCGAGACCTACGTGAGGGCTATGTCGTGCCGTCCCTCCGGAGCGTGTGTCCTAGCCTTTCTGTCGCCCCTCGGGGCTCGCAGTCTCCCATTTGACCTACCCACGGCTTGTGCCGTGGGCTGCATTCTTTCGCCGCTTCGCGGCTGGGGTGACTTGACATTTCGGCACTTACGGCGCGCATGAATGCGTGCCTGATACCGATCGTTCTTCGACCACTCGTACTTCGACCAATCGTACTTCCACCACGGGGCCGTTAGGCGCGGCACAACTCCGCCACCAGCGTTTCGCGGCGTTCGATGGCGATGCCGTCGAGGCGGCGCAGAACCATGATGTAAAGCGGGATCGTAATCGCCGAGAGAGCGAGAAAGGCCAGCACCGCAATCCACAGATTCTTGTAGAGCCGCGCGACGACGAAAGCAGCGGCGCCCACGCTCACGATCACGATCTGCACGCCCAGACTGACCAGGACCGTCGTCTGGGAGACATTCTGGCGGCCGAAGGTCGCGAAGTCGCGCTTCCTGGGCGTGTAGATCGAGAGCAGGTTGCCGGCCGTGAAATTCAAAGGCGCGGCGAACAGAAGTCCCGCGATGGTTGCGACTGAGACTGCCAGATGAGGAGCGCCGTATAAATAGGTCACGGCGATCCAGGCCAAGGCGGTGTTCGCCAGGAGAACGCCGGCGTGGGTGAGATTCTTTCCCAGGACGATCTGGCGGAAGTGCACGGGCGAGGCGTAAAAAAATTGGATGCCGCCGCCGTCGCCGCCGAAACTGTTGAACACCAGGTTCGTGAGCACTAACAACGAATAGGCGGCAGCGCCGGGAAATGCCATATCCGGCGTTCGGCTGAGGAAGTTCGTATGCCGCATGGGATTCATCGGTCCGAGGCGAAACACCAGCAGCATGAAGATCGGCATGATCAACGTCAGTAGCATAGGGCCGCTGCGGGCGAGGTAGCGGATTTCTTTTTCAAAGACTGCCGCGACGGACTGGGAAAATCCCGGCAGGTCCCATCCCACTTGCAGGCCTCGGACTGGTGCGACCGCGGGGCGCGCGGCGGCTTCACTGAGATTCTCGCCGTGAAACTGCCGGCGCAGGCGCAGATGTAGAAGATATCCGATCGCGGTGGTCACGGTTCCCAGGAAGAGCAGGGAAGCGAAGCCGGTGAAATATTGTGCCTTCGAGGCTTTTGCAATGGCATTGGCTGCCAGGCCAGGGGGTAAAGCGCGTTGTATCTGGCCTGCAATCTCGAAGGCTTTCTTCAGTTCCGGGCTCGGCTTTCTCTCAAAGCGCTCGGCCATCGGTCCGATGAGCTGAAAGCTAAGCATGGAGAGAATGAATAGAACGCCCAGGATTTCCCGCGTGCGCCGCTGCGCCAGCCAGCGCTCGATCCAGGCGAAGATGGTCTGCATCAGGACCAGATTGAAGAGGGCGAAGGTCAGCAGCACCAGCAGCGCCCAGGGAGACAGCAGAGGGCGCGCGAAGCTGATGCCAAGCAGAATCCCGAACAAGGCGACGCTGCCGAGCGCGCTGGCGGGGTCGAAGAATCCATAGGCCAGGCGGATCAAGAAATACGATCGATAGGTGAGCGGAAAACGCAACAAGTCGGAAGAATCAGGGTTATTGGTAAAGGCTGTCGCCATCACGGGGAAGGCTTGCCAGAAGAAGAACACGGGCCACAGAAGAATCGCGAGGAACTCTGCGTTGCCCTGAGAAACGAAATACCAGGCGAACCCGGTCGCGGCCGTGAAGCTGCCGAGGCTGCCGAGAGCGAAGGCGAGCGTGATGACGATGCGCGAGACCAGCTCCATCTTGCCGCGCCTGGTGCGCAGGCCGTTGACGAACATGCGCCAGCGCAGGTTGGCGATGGTTCTAACTTGTGCGGAAACACCGTAAGGAGATGTCATTTCGTGCGCCCTATTCTTGCACAGGTCCGCCAGTCGTGCATTACCGCGCAAACCGTTGAAAGCGCGTAATATCCTCGAATCTGGACAATCAAGTTGTATCGCGTCACGACACATTGTCCGAATTGGGAGTGATTGCCGTCACGCACGAGGGTGGGACTACTCACGGTTACTCTGCGACTGCCGTTGGAAGATGTAGAGTCATTGCAGGAGGAGAATTTTAAATGACGCCATCCGAAGGAACTCCGCTATGGGACAGCGTCACCCGTCCGTTCACCAGCGTGCTGGAGTTCGCCTTTGGCTGCCACCACGCGAAACTGAGCCGTGTCTTCACCATCGAAGGCAGCAGCTACAAAGTTTGCTGCGATTGCGGTGCGAGGTTCGACTATTCCCTCCGAACCATGTCGATGAAGCCTCATCGCAGACTGTTCGCAGCACTAAGACGGTTGCGCGCCCGGCGTAGGCACGAGCGAAGAAATCTGGTGCCGGAGCCAGACCGGGGGCCAGACCTCGCGCCCGGCGAAACCTCACCCCAGCCATGAAAGTTCCTCGGCGGGGCGTGATCCGCCGACGACGCGCAAGAAAATCTTCTCCAGCGTAAGCTTCTCGCCCGAGGCGGGAGATCCATCTCCTGATGCGGTGGGAGTTTGCGCCTCCACTCCGGCACGCAATTCTTCGAGCGATCCCTGGGCCACCAGCCGTCCCTGATGAATGATGGCCACGTGACTGCACAGGCGCTCGACGATTTCGAGGACATGTGAGGTCAGGAAAATCGTGGCTCCACGGGCGATCATGCCTTGCAGCATGGATTTGAGTGTGCCGGCGGCGATCGCGTCCACGCCTTCGAAAGGCTCGTCGAGAAACAATACTTTCGGGCCGTGGATCACGGCCGCCGCGAGCGCCAGCTTCTTCTGCATGCCGTGAGAGTAGTCGGTGACGAGTTTTTTCGGCTGGTCCGCAAGCTGCATGAATTCGAGCAACTCGGCAGCGCGCCTGGCCGCGGTTCCCCGGTCGAGGCCGTACATGCGACCGGCGAAGCTCAGAAACTCGGCGCCGGTGAGTCGGCCGAACAATGCCATGCCTTCGGGCACGACGCCGATCTGGCGCTTCACTTCGACAGGATGGGCATTCAGATCAAGGCCAAGGATTTCGATTCGCCCCGAACTCGGTGCCAGCAGCCCGGTCAGCATCTTGATGGTGGTGGACTTTCCGGCTCCGTTGGGTCCGAGGAAACCGAAGAATTGACCAGGAGCGACCCGCAAGTCGACGCCATCGACGGCAACGAGTTCTCCGAAACGGCGGGTTAGGCGTTGAGTGGAGATGGTGGGGAAAGAGTCCATGAAACATCTGAATCTAGCACACGGAGAGAATCCCGGTGGTACCGGTGGACCATCGGAATGACCCTGGCAGGTAGGTTCCTCGCTTTTCTTTTTACATCTCGATGACAACCCGGTCTCGATCGCGCGATATAAGGTGGGGGCTCGTCGCCTCTGACAGAAATCTCACATCCAGGAGGATCGTCCAATGAGGAGAGCGGTCGCGACTGCCATCGTTTTCGCGTCCCTGGCAATCTCTGCCAATGCAGCCAGCTCGAAGCCAGTGGTGGTTCATACGTTCGTCTGCAATGGCGACCCATCCCAGAGGATCGGGTCGTGTCCCAACGGCGCCCAACCCAATTTCCTGATCCAGGGTTCGGACGGCAATTTTTACGGCACCGCCTGGGCTGCTGAGGAAGGGGAATCAACCCCTACCGGCGGCACGATATTCTCGCTCACGCCTGCCGGAAAGTTCACGCTGCTGCACCTGTTCGTTGCGGGAGCGGACGGGAGCTTCGCGAATGGCACCGGTCCCAGCTCGCTCACCGAAGGCGCTGACGGAAATCTCTACGGCACGACCGAGTTTGGCGGGAACGGCCCCAACGCAATCTACCCAAGCTACGGCGTTGTTTTCCGCGTCAGCAAGACTGGAACCGGTTTCAAGGTGATTCACCGATTCTGCTCCGTCGGGACATCGTGCAGCGATGGCGGGAGCGGCGCTGGAGCATTGGTGGCGGCCTCGGACGGCAATCTCTATGGCGCGACAGCTCAGGGAGGATCGCACAATGTCGGCACGATCTTTCGCGTCACGCCCGCCTCAGGGGCTTATGAAGTCGTGGACAGTTTCACTCTCACCGAGGGCGGGTATCCCAATGGCCTGATTCCGGCTGCTGACGGCACTTTCCACGGCTTGACGATTAATGGAGACGATCTGTTTCACTTCACGCCGCTCACGAGTGCCGTCGCCTTAGCCAAGCTGCCGTTCCCGTTCCCTCCAGGATGCGGCACTGGATGCATCGCTGAACCGTTTGCGGCGATCGGGGCGAACGCTAATCTTTATGGCCTGTACACGTTCTATATCGGCGGTGGCTTGGGGCTGTACGAGGTTGAATTGGATGGCACGCATCTCCAGCTTTTTCCTCGCTACAACACGACGCCTAACGGCGGCGGTGGGATGAAATTGCTGCTGGCCAGCGACAGCAACTTCTGGATTCCCGAGAATCCGGGCGTCAGTGCCGGAGACCTCATCACGCTTTCGCCATCCAACGGCAAGGTGATCCGGAGACTCGCTCCCTTCAGCACGTCGGCCGCAGTGGGCGCGTTTCCCAGTTCGCTCATCCAGGCCAAGGATGGAACGCTGTGGGGAACGGCCTCCGATTACGGCGTTGCTTCGAGCGGGCATTTCGGCGGGGGGACGGTGTACCGACTCAACTTGGGCTTACCGCCAGCGCAGTAGGGCTCGCGGTTGGATGACTGCGATTGCCGCCCCGCCTGGTTGAGCGTGTTTACGAAATTTTCTTTCGCCCCTGCGGGGCTTGCCTTTGGTCTTGCTTTGTCACCCACGGCTTGCGCCGTGGGCTTTATTCTTGCGCTGCTGCGCGGCTTAACGAAAGGCGCCGTTCTACTCCCTCAACCTACTCGCGAGTTCGTAACAGACTCGGCAGGGGTAAAGCGGGCATCCGCGACCTTGCAGCCCGCTGTATGAGCTACGACTACTGTTTTTCTTTTGGCGCTTCTTTCTTTTCCGGCTGCTTTTTCTGGGCGTCCTCAGTCCATGGCGGCGTGACGCCGATGAAGCGCGCGTAGGCGATGGATTGTCCCAGGTGCTCGGCGCCGTGGCGGACGATGAACAGCAGAATGCCGCGCTCCGTGTTTTTGCCACCGAACCAGTCCATGCTCTTTTCGAGGTCGGAGTCAGGCATGGCTTTAATCGCTTGCTTGGCGTGGGCGTAGGAATCTTTCAAAGTGGCGATGATTTTCGTTTTGTCGGTGGTGGATTTTTCCAGGCCTTTCAGATCGATCCCGGAGGGCGGCGGAGTGCCGACGAGTTTGTACAGGTTGTAATTCGCGGCGCTGACGTGGAGAAAAACCTCGGCGAACGAGCGCACGTCGGAGGACGGGCGCCACGAGTACTTTTCGGAGGGGACGGATTCGGCGAGGCGAGTGAATTTGTCTTCCTGAACGATCACCTCCGACAGGACTTCGGAGCGATAGCCGGTTACGCCGGGCGTGCCTTCTTTGTACGGATTGATCTGCGCTGCCGCCTGAACAGCGCTGGTGGCAAGCACCAGCAAGCATAGGGCCGAGAAAATGGATTTCATGGGGAGTCTCCTTTGCGTCCGGACAGTCTAGCCCATTTTTCCTGTATAGCGTGGAGTGAACCCGAGTGTCATCCCGAGGAGTCCTTGCCAGCACCACCAGCGTTGTCGCTGTCAGCAAACACCGAGATCCCTCGCTGCGCTCGGGATGACAAATCAATTTGCATATCTGTCAGCGAAACTCGGTGGTGCGCCAGAGGAAGATGCCGCAGGTCAGGAGCAGCGCGAGCATGGCGGCGGCAAGTGCCAGCGCCCAGGAGAGGCTGATCTCGACGTGGGGGAATTTCGCCATTGCAGCCAGGACGACAAACAAGCCGGTTGTCCCCGCAATGAGCAGCCAGTCGAGCAGGCTGCGCGGGGAAGCGTCGGCTTGGTGCGCGCGGCCTTCCATGCCGGCGCGGACGTATGCTTCTTCGACGCCGTAGCGTTGCCCTTCGCGTTCCGCGGCATCCTGCCAGGACGAATGTTCGCGCTCGGTCGCCGAGGAAAGTGCGATCCCCACCGCTCCCAGAGCCATCAGAATCGAACCTCCAGCTACCTGTACATAGACCGCGCGGCTGCCGCCTTGCAATTCGTGAAAAACGAAGATGCCCCACAGCAATCCCCAAAGTTGATTCGTGTTGGAGAGCGGAATGCCGCGGCTGATGCCGACGTACTTGGTCGCGAATTGCTGAAACAAGTCTCCGATGACCCAGACGAAGCCGCCCAGCATGAGCCAGAAGAGCACGGCGCGCGCATTGACCAGTTCGTGCCAGAGCGGCGTGGCGCCGCGGTAGCCGACGGCCAGCACGGTCATGGTTACCAGTTCTCCGACGGTGAAGAAGGTGATGAAGGAGAGCGGATTCATCCCGGTCAAGTACGCTTTGCGGTAGGGAATATACATGGTTCCCCAGAGGACGCCCGCGCCCAATGCGGCGAGCACGCCCAGCGTGGCTTTGCCGGGTGCGGCCTGGTGCGACGAGGCGATAGCCAGCAGCGTGGCTCCTCCGAACATGCTGATGGCGCCGCCCAGAACGCCGAGCCAGCGCTTCCATCCGGCATAGTGCAGTTCGTTGAAGAGGAGGAATCCCCAGAAGATGCCGAGCAGGCTGTTGGTGTTCCAGAGAGGAAAGGCGATGCTCAGGCCGACGTTGCGAATGGCGTAGATGGTCAACGTGTTGGCGACGGCCCACATGCATCCGGCGAGCACGGCCCAGACGACCAGGTGCGGTGCCTGGCGAACGTCGCTGCGCACGTGAGATGTACCACGGATTAAAGCTGGGACACTCCACCGCGCCAGGAAAACTCCACACACCATGATGAGAGAAACGGTGATGGGGGAAATGTCAGGGTTAACGAGCTTGATGGGAGCTTCTGCGCCGCCGAGCCAGGCTCCGGCAGCGAAGCCGCAGAAGGTACCGAGGGCCTGCAGGCTGCGCAGGCGTGTGGCATGCATTCGAGAATGAACAGCCGTGGCTGTTCCAGCCTCCACGATTCCCCCAGATGATTTCAGCGGAGTTTATCCAGCAGCAGGAGGCCGCCCATGAGCACACTCAGCGGGATCCAGAAGTGAAGATCGGTCGCGATGGCGACAAAACGACTACGGGGACCTGCGGGTCCGGTTACGCCGTCCGACATGGAGCCGCCTTCAAGAGGGATGCGATCCTTGCAGGCGGGAATGAATCCGACGCCTGTCGACGAAGCATCCCATCTTAGAGATATGCACGGCGGGAGTCAACGCGGGGCGGGCGGCGGTGGTGTCTTAAATTAAGACAGTACCCGGGCGGCGGTGGTGGCGCAGTTTGTGTTTTGTGGTTTCACAGATATTGGCGTCATCGTGGGCGCAGCCGCGTTTCAGGCGCAGCGAAGAGCCCGCCCTTAGCGCAGTCGAAGGGATCTCGCGCGTACTGAAATAGTCCCCGCTGCACGCGAGATCCCTCCACCGGCTGAACTGCGCCGGCGTTCGGGATGACGCCCTCTGACAAAACATTCCGATCCAAACTGCACCACTACCCGGGCGGCTTCGCCCGTGGTCTCCGAAAGAGTCGTGAAAAGCAACGCCCCGGCCGAAACCGGGGCGAAGTGAGAGAACCTCAGGTGCAAAAGTGTGTGCGTTAGAACTATTCTTTCGCCCCGCTGGGGCTGGATCACTTTCCACTTGTACCCACGGCTTGCGGCGCGGCTGAAAGCCGTGCCCTCGCCAAAACACTTCCCGGGCACAATTCTGAAATCTCTAGAACAGATTCCACAGGAATTGGTTGTAGACCTCGTGGTGGAACTGCACCTCGGCGGCCTTGACTACCGTCCCCAGCAGGCGCGGGCAGCGGTCGGCTGAGGCCTGCTTTAAGTCAGCGTAGCGCGCTTTGACATCCTCGCCCAGGAGCTTGGAGGTCCACTCAGCTTTGCGGAAGTCATCGATCGCCGTGTAGATGTTGTCGGGCAAGTAGCGCTCTTTGCCCTGGCGCAAGTCCTTGATCTTGGCCGTCGTTCCTTCCAGCCCGGTCTTGAAAATTGCGAGCATGACCAGGTACGGATTGGCGTCGGGCGCAACCGCGCGCACTTCGGTGCGCATGCTGCGTTCGTTGCCGATGGGAATGCGGATCATCGCGCCGCGGTCTACTGCGGAGGCCTTGAGTTGGTTGGGCGCCTCAAAGTGGGGATCGAGGCGGCGATAGGCGTTCACGCTGGAATTGAACACCAGGCAAAGATCGTTCCCATGAGTGAGCACGCGGTCAAGGAATTCGTATCCCAGCTTGCTGAGTTTCTCCTCGCCCTTCGGATCCCAAAACAAATTCTTGCCGTCCTCGCTTACCGAGACGTTGGTGTGCATGCCGCTTCCGTTCACGCCAACCACGGGCTTTGGCAGGAATGATGCGGTAAGGCCCATGTTCCGCGCTACCTGGCGGCAGATGAGCTTGTAGAGCTGAATCTGATCGGCGGCCGCGACCACTTCGCCATAGCCGTAGTTGATTTCAAACTGCGAAGGCGCGACTTCCGGATGGTCCTTTTCGTTCTGGAAGCCCATGGAGCGCTGCACTTCCGCCGTCGTGTCGATAAACTTGCGCAGCGGATCGCCAGGAAGCGAGTGATAATAGCCGCCGGTATTGACGTATTCGAACTTGCCGGTCTCGTGATAAACGCGCTCCGCTTCCGGACCCTGGAAGAGGAAACCTTCAATCTCATTCGCGGCGTTGAGCGTGTAGCCTTTTTTCTTGTGCATCTCAGTCGCGAATAATTTGAGGACGCTGCGAATATCGGCACTGTAGGGTTCGCCGTTCTTGTCGATGACTTCGCCGAAGGCCAGTACCTTGCCCGGGCCAAACACGTCCGCCGGGCCCCAGTAGAAGGCGCCCCAGTCGATGCCCAGGCGCAGATCGCTTTCGCGCTGCGCTGTGAAACCGCGAATCGACGATCCGTCGAAGGTGAGGTTGTCATAGCTTTTGAGCAGGAATTTCTTGTCGTAGTCGAGCATGTGCAACCGGCCTTCGAGATCGCTGAAGAGCACGGTCAGGGCCTTGATGCGCTTCTCGTCGGTCAGGTACTTGAGACGGTCCTCGCGGATCTTCTCGGGAGCTACGCGCTTGAGGCGCTGCTCCTTCGCCTTCAGGTTCAGTTCCTCCAGTTCGTCGTATGAGAGTGCCAGAAAACTGCGCAGTTCAGTGGACATGGATGTGGTTCAGTCTCCTTCGATGTAAGGCGCTAGATTGTGGGCAAAGCAACATCAAGAAATCCGGGAGTTGAAATGGCTGGTTTCAACACGCTGACTCAGGACAAGGAAGAATAACGCTGGCCGATGAAGTCCAGCCAATTGAAAAAGCTGATGCGCGGCATAAAAGGGATTTATTCGGATCGTCACATTTCTGGCGGGGTACGCGATTCAGAAACGGTTTTGGCTCCCAGCCCACTATCTATCGAGACCAGAATAGGCGACGTTCGAATGCCTTGTTCTGAAGGAGGAGGAATATGCCCCTCACGGTTAACACCGTTCCGGGATCTAGCCCCACGCCGCAAATAGTGTCGCCTGCCACGGTCGTGCAACGCGTGAAGAAGGGTGGCAATCCGAGCGCTACCCTGGCGATCGCGTATACCGACCCGATACTCAACATTGATCAGACCGGGCTAAGTTTTCGGCAGCGACAGGGATCTTCTGGACCGGAATTCAGTTTCGACACCGGCACGCTGAAACTCACCCTAAGGCAGGAAGTGTTGGTCTCGAACGCTCTTTCTGCATGCGCGCAGCAGAAGTGGATCGCTCACGAGCAGGGCCACGTTACCGACAATCAGCAACTGTTAGGCCAGCTAGATGCGGCGATCCGGTCCGATCCGACGCTACGACCGATTTTCATCGGCCAGACGTGGCAGCCACGCACAGCCTTCGCCGCGACCGGCCAGACAATCCAAAATGCAGTGGGCGCCATTTTTTTCAAACTGACAGCGCAAGCGGTCGCGTTGCGCGACACTCGCGCCGAATACATGCGGGTGCAGCGCGACATTCTGAAGAACTGCCCCGGGCCTTTCGTTTATGAGGTGAACCCGGGGGACAACCTGAGCCAGATTGCCGACTTTTTCTATGGCCAGGCGTCCGCTTGGAAGTCCATCTATAACGCCAATCAGAGCGTCATTGGAAACGATCCCGATAAGATTTTCGTGGGACAGAAGTTGACTATACCTCCCACGCCTTAGCCTCCAACGTTCATGTTTAGAGTTTTGGAGCGACAAGGTAGGGAGCGGTCCACTCACTTAGAGGATGCTGTTCGCCACAGTCCAGGCATCGGGTTAGAGCGAACTGAGCTGCGCAATGTGGGCAGACGGCCCCAGTCTGGAAGGTATCGAAAGGTTGGCCGCAGTTGCCACACTTCCAATGATCGCCTACCGGGGGCGCCGTCTTACAACTCGGACAATTGAGCCCTTCTCGGCGTGGCAGCTTTGCGAGCTTCAAAAGCGCCTGCGCGTGCTTCAGTCCACCCCAGCAGTTCATCAACATGAAAAATGCGAGCGCACCGTACCACACCGAACCTCTCCAGAGAGCGAGGCCGATGAATCCTGCGATACCGATCAGACCCAGAATCGTGGCAACCATCAAACTACGGGCGCGTCCCAGCACAAACCAGAGCAGCGAGCGCAGGATCTGGCCGCCATCGAGAGGATAGATGGGGAGGATGTTGAAGACCAGAAGGCCGATGTTGATGAATGCAACCGTTCGCAGCAGAGGATGGAGGTTCGGGATGGCCGCGTACCATCCGAGCGAACGGCTGAGCGCGCCGGCTGCCAAGAAGGTTGGGATGAGCGCCATGTTCACGAGCGGCCCGGCTGCAATGCTCCATAGCGTAGCACCTGGTCGCGGCGGCGGGTCTACATAAGCGACTCCACCGAGAGGCCACAAGACGATTCGATCTGCTCTGCCGCCCACTTGACGGCAAGCCAGCGCATGCCCGAACTCGTGAAGCATCACGATTAGGAACAGGGCCAGATACTCCAGCACGTTCCAGGTGAGCGAGGAATAGCTTCCAGCGCGGCTCTGGATTTCAAAGACCGCCACCAGAAACCAGGACCAGTGAAGGAATACATCGACTCCGGCGAAGCGAAAAAGGTGGATGGACCCTTGGCGGGCACTGGGCATGTGCAGAGTTTACGTCATAACCGGCAAAGCAAGGTGGTTCAGCTTTTTCGGCATGATTACTTGTGGTTTTGAGTCCGTCGCAAGGCATTTGTTTTCAAATGGGTGGACTGTTGTTACCGAGGGATGGAACAGCCTTCTGAAGTTTTCGCGGAAAATGCCGATAGGGTAGACAGGCGGGAGTAGGTTTAGCCCGGTGCGAGGTGAATGGATGAACGTTGCTTCGATTTCGGCGGCAGGCCTCAGTCAACCGCCGCTTCGCGGCTAGATTTTGGGGAGCTCTGCTCCACCGCCAGCCCAAACCTGTAGCTCGCACGCACCCCCTGAGGCCCCTCCACGGCGCGGCTTAGAAGCCGCGGCCTTTCAAAGCACCGGGTCAGTCGGTTGGCGACTCTTTTGGCTCGGTCACTGATGTGTCGCGTTCCCAGCCCTCGTTCTCAAGCTTGATGTGCTCTATAGCCACGGCGCCAGCATTGGCATCCAGATCCGGTAAGGCTTGATACTCTGACACCCAACAGCGATACACCTTGTAAGAAAAAATCCGCTGTCCAGCTTCGTTGAAGACATCAATGAGGATGTCTTTGCGGAAGTTCGCGAGGGCGCTCTCGGGATTTGCACCGAGCTTCCACACCAGGTTCGCCCACTCTTCAAAAGCATGATCGTAGGTTAAACCACGCGCCAGGGTAATTGGCTCGAACACAGTTCGCCCGGGCGATTTTCGGGCTGTACTTGGATCACCGCCCTCCCGATGCTCGATGACTTCCGTTGCGCGCTTTAGAGCGCTGATCTTGGACACTCCCGCTACATACTGGCCATCCCACTTGACTCTGAACTTGAAATTCTTGTACGGGTCGAAACGAGTTGGGTTAACGGGGAATTCCGTCATGGAAAAAACCTCCTGCGACCTGAACGTTTGAGCGCAGTTGAGCTTTGCTCAACCGGACAGCCGAGGCGGCTGTCCCTACAATGGGCCTACTGACGATGCGCCGAGGCCCCGGCGGCCAGCTCGCGCATCGTAGTAAGGAAGCTGGCGGCGGCGCGGGGATCATCGAGGGCGTTGAGTTTGATGGTGGCGGTGAACTGCGGGGACTCGGGGCGGAAGCGAACCTGGAGCACGTCTTGGTGACGGACCGCCATGAGGGCGCTAAGTTCGGCGGCGGGATCCTGCTTCCAGTGGGTGCGGGTGGTGAGAATCACAGGGCCGGGTTCGTAGATGTCCCATTGCCGTTCGTCGCGGCGGCTGACTGAGACTCCGCGACTGTGAGCGCTCCAGCGGTGCCGCACCACTTCGAGATGAAAGCTGGGGGCGCCGCCCAAGTCGGCTTCGAAGGTGAGGGTTTCTTTTTGCCTGCGCCAGCAGCTCAGCAGCCACTGCACCGGAAAGGGTCTGGGACGAAACCGCATGGTGAGGCGCGCATTTTCGAAGCTGCGCGCACGGAACTGCAGGCGGGCGTACAGGCGGGAGCTGTTCAGCCAGCGACAGTCGACCAAGCGTCCCTTACCGGCGCAAGCGGACTCGACCCAGCGTAGAGCTTCAGTGCCCTTGCGGCGGTTATAAGCGGCGAACAGGAGGTACCACACTCCCAGGATGGCCACCGAAGCGACTACGTCGATGAGCAAAAGGCGCCCCACACGCCTCCTCTTCCCCCCGATGTTACGTCTTTGGCTGCAGCCGGGGCAAGGGGCCAACAGGCCGGGATAGATATTTTTTTTGGCGTAGGGCGGGAGAACTGTGGAAAAAGAGGGCCTTCGGTATGCTGGCTGTAATTTGCGGTTGCAAAAAAACTGCGTTTCGCGGCGGCTACAATGACGCTGTGCCCTTCGCGATCCGTGATTTCACACCAGAAGACTTCGAAACGCTGTGGCAAGTGGACCAACAATGCTTTCCGCCGGGGATCTCCTATTCGCAGCAGGAACTGAAAGGTTACATGCGGCGCAAGGGATCGTTCACGCTGGTCGCGGTCGGCCCACATGAGGCAATCGCGGGATTCATCGTGGCCTCCGGTGGGCCAACCGGGCACATCATTACCATTGACGTGATCGCTGCGGCGCGGCGCTCTGGGGTCGGGTCGTTGCTGTTGCAAGCGGCCGAGGAGCGTCTTGAAGTGGCGGGATCGAGAGCCGTCGGCCTGGAAACCGCGGTGGATAACCTCGCGGCCCTTTCGTTCTACAAGCGCCACGGCTACAGCGTGGTTCGGACCTGGCCTCGCTACTACTCGAACGGCGTGGATGCGCTGGTCATGAGGAAGGAGCTGGCATGATGCGGGGTGACTCGCATTTGCGTTGGGATGCTTTCTCCAGATACCTTGCCTTGTCAGGTAGAACAACATGAAGATTGCCATCCAGGGGGAACTTGGGTCGTTCAGTCACGAGGCGGCGGGGCGCATGCTGCCGCGCTGTGCGGTGGTGCCGTGCGCACGATCGGCGGAGGTGTTTGACCGCGTCGAACGGGGATCAGTCGACGCTGCGGTGATCCCGATCGAGAACACACTGGCCGGGACCGTGGCCGAGCACGCCGACCTGTTAGTGTCGCGAAATGTGTTTATTCAAGGCGAGTATCTGCTGCGGATCGTGCACAACGTGATCGCCGCTCCGGGAGTGAAACTAGCATCGTTGCGCCGCGTCCTGTCGCACCCGGTAGCGCTCGACCAGTGCCGAGACTTCTTCCGCCGGCATCCTCGAGTCGAGGCAGTGCCTTTCTACGACACGGCGGGGGGTGTGAAGCACGTGACAACCAACAAACTCAACGATGCCGCGGGCATCGCCGGCCGGCAGGCGGCTCGAGAATACGGCGGCAAAATCCTTCAGGCCAGCGTCGAAGACGACAAGCGCAACTTCACGCGCTTCTTTCTGATCCGTAAGATCGGCCGAACGAGCACCCACTTCTCGCAACAGAAGCGAGAAGTGGCGCACCCTACGATGAGTGTCGGCTATCGCCGCCTCATTCCCCGGGGGGCGAATAAGACATCCATCGCTTTCAAGGTCAAGAACTTGCCCGGGGCCCTGTTCAAGTCGCTGAGTGTTTTTGCGCTGCGCGATATCAGCTTGAGCAAGATCGAGTCTAGACCCATGCGCGGGAGGCCCTGGGAGTACGTTTTCTATGTGGACTTCCTGCGGGGCGACGATGAGCCGGCGCGCAACGCCCTGCGTCACTTAGGTGAGGTCGCCGAGTTCGTGAAAGTGCTGGGGATCTATCCGGCGGCCTGAAACGCGGAATCGGAGGTCCGATTCCGCGTCTTAGACGCCGTTGCTTTCAGTATCCGATAGCTGCCACCTGGATTGCACAGGCACACTAGATGGAAGTGCTGAGGTTCTCGGTCGTGGTCGCCCCGTTGGCGGGCACCTTGATGGTAAGGGACTGCGAACCTGTGGCAAGCGTATACGGAGGAGTCACTAACGCGCCATTGGTAGCATCGACAACAATTCCCAATACGACTGTGTCTGTGCTGGGACTCGCCAGGAACCAACCGTAAGGAAGGGTGATCGAGCAGGTAGCGGTAGCGCCGGAACGTGTCGCGTTGACGACCCCCATGTTCGTGAATAAAGCGTTGGTTGTGAGATCGCCCACAGTTGCGGTTGCTTCACACTGGATCTTGGCGGTAGTTGGGAGCCCCGGGTTCACAGCGATCTTGATGTTAAACACCAGTTTGCCAGTGGTCGGGGTGGTCGCTGGGGGAAGGTCGGCGGGGTTGATACCATTGGTCAGCGGATGAAATGTGCCGGTCTTCTGGTCCATATAACCCAAGACCCCAGGTGTTCTTTTGGTCTGCACACTCGTCGTTACATTGGTTTCTTCGTTTTGGGCAAGACAGCTCGCCACTAGTGCCAGAATGCAGGCGATGGCGAAAGGGAACTTCGATGTCTTCACAGCTTTTTCTCCTTCTTGTTTTGGCGTTGCGTGGATGGTTTTCGGAAAAGTCTAAGAGTAGTTAGACTCTTTTCTTGGGGCCCAGGAAAGGTCGCTATTGTCCCCTCAATTCCCGTTTGCGTCAATGTGAAAGAATTTGCATTTGCGCGTCGTCGCGAATTTAGCAAAGCTGCCGGGGATTTACCCGGCGGCCTGAACTGTGCGAACCTTTTCCGCGGCGGGAACGTCAAAGGATTGCAAACCGAGGAAAGGTCATAGGAGGCTAATGATGCCCGAAACGCCCTCTTTCCCACGCAATACCCGCCGCCAGTTTCTGCGGCACTCGTCCATCGCTGGCGCCGGGCTGCTGGTGCCGGCTTTGGCTGTGGCCCAGCAAAAGTCCGCCCCGGGAAACGACAAGCCCAAAGGGGATGAAAACATTTCTCCCGCCGAGGATCTGATGCGCGAGCACGGCGTGCTCAATCGCATCTTGCTGATCTACGACGACCACCTGCGCATGTTGGCTGTGAAACACCCGTTTGACGGATCGGTGCTGGCCAGCGCCGCCGACATCGTGCGGCACTTTGTGGAGGAATACCACGAGAAACTGGAGGAAGATTTTCTGTTTCCCCGTTTTCGCAAGGCCGGCAAGCTGGTGAAATTGGTCGACACGCTGCAGACCCAGCACAAGGCGGGACGCGATTTAACGGCCAAGATCAGGGAACTGGCCGGCACGGCGACCCTCAAGTATGTTTCGTCCGACAGCGACAAACTGGGCGATGCGCTGCGCGAATTCCTGCGCATGTACCGTCCGCATGAGGCGCGCGAGGATACCGTGCTCTTCCCCGCGTTTCGTTCCATCGTATCGGCTCACGAGTACGACGCGCTGGGCGAGGACTTCGAGAAAAAAGAAGACGAATTGTTTGGGGACGAAGGATTTTTCAAGGTAGTCAACCAGGTTGCGGACCTGGAAAAAAAGCTTGGAATCTATGAGTTAGCCCAGTTCACCCCAAAATGAAACTAAAGATCGAGCGGGCTGCGTGCCATCACACTCCGTTGTGACTCAGCACACATTGGTCCGCAAACCACCCTCCTAAACTGATTGTGGCGTCCTATGGCTTAGTTTCGTGGGGCGCACGGAATTATTCAAAGGAGAGTGTATGCGTTCATTCAGAATCCTCGGTATGTTCTTGTGTGTGTTGGCACTGGTCTCGCTGGCCGCGGCAGCCGGAGAGAACCTTGGTATTCGCGATGCTTACCGAATCACGTTCGTTGCGCCCATTCACATCGGAACAGACGTACTCCCGGCGGGGGACTACAAAATCCGGCACACCATGGAAGGGCAAGAGCACATCATGGTGTTCCAGCTTGTCGGCGGAAAGGCCGTCGAGGTCAAAGTGAAGTGCACGCTGGTCCCCCTGGCGCAGAAAGCAGAAAAAGATCAGACCGTTTACGTGCTGAACGCTGCGAACGAGCGGGTGCTGCAAGAGCTGATCTTCCGCGGCGACAATGCCAAGCACGTTTTCTAAGGTCTCTAGCAATTCGACCGAATGTCTTGATGTCGGGCTAAGTGGTCAGGCGGCCGACAGATAGGTTGAGCATGCCGCTCGCCGTCGCTAGGTCAAGGCACATGCCGCACTTAGCCCTTGGGGGTGCTTTTTCTTGCGCGCCCCTCACGCATGGCTGGGCCGAGGGGTGGGCCAAACACGAAGCCTGAGTTTGCCTCCCAATTTAGTGCTTGCAAGGGCCTACCTGCCGCGTTAGCCTCTGCACCTTAGGCACGGTGCCGACTTGCGTCGTGAAGGTCTAGAATCCAAGAATTCGCGGGGGAATCCTCTGGGTGAGGCGGTGAAACCTTTCCGGGAGGAGTAACATCTAAACTTGAGCGAGTTGCACTCAAGGAGACCTATGACTCAGCAGCAGCCCGTCGAGCGCGCTCCTAAATCTAAGGAAACTAAGGAATCTAACGATCAACGGGCCCTTCCCGTACTACCGGTTCGGGATACGGTTCTGTTCCCGCACGCGGTGTTGCCGCTTACGGTGGGCCGGGAAAGCTCGGTTCAGTTGATCAATTCGCTGGGCGAGGACAAGACCATCATTGTGGTGGCGCAGCGTGAGGCGCGCGTGGATTCTCCGCAGCCGAGCGACCTCTACACCGTTGGCACTTCAGCCGTAGTCCACAAAGTCGTCAAGATGCCCAACCAGAGCCTGTTTGTATTCGCTGAAGGCCTGGAACGGGTACACCTTGGCGAGTTCACCCAGCTATCGCCTTTCATGCGAGCGCACTATGTGCCGATGCCCGAGGGCACGACCCCAGCGGCGACGTCCGAGATTGAAGCCCTGCAGCGCAATGTACTGACCCTATTTCAGCAGATCGTGGCTGGCTCGCCGACGTTGTCGGATGAACTCTCGACCGTAGCCATGAATATTGACGAGCCGGGGCGCCTGGTGGACTTCATCGCCTCCTCGCTGCCGTCGCTTTCGACGCCCGACAAGCAGGACACGCTCGAGACCACGGACGTCCTGGTGCGTCTGCAGAAGATCAACCAGCATCTGGCCAAGGAACTGGAAGTCCAGCAACTGCGCAACAAGATTCAGAGTGAGGTCCAGGACCGCGTGCAGCAGACGCAGCGCGAGTACTACCTGCGCGAGCAAATGAAGGCCATCCAGAAGGAGCTGGGCGAGCAGGACGAAGGCCAGCGCGACGTCGAAGACCTGAAGAAGAAGATCGAAGAAGCGGGTATGCCCGACGAAGTGAAGAAGGAAGCGCTCAAGGAGTTGGGCCGCCTGTCGCGGATGTCGCCCATGGCTGCCGACTATTCGCTGACGCGCAACTACATCGAGTGGCTGGCGGTTCTGCCCTGGGCTAAGACTTCGGGGCAGGAAATCGAGATTCCGAGGGCCAAGGAGATTCTCGATCACGACCACTACGACTTGGAAAAAGTGAAAGACCGGATTCTGGACTATCTGTCGGTGCGGCGCCTGAAGCCAAATATGAAAGGCCCAATTCTGTGCTTTGTCGGACCTCCCGGTGTCGGCAAGACTTCGCTGGGCAAGTCGATCGCGCGCGCCCTGGGCCGCAAGTTTACGCGGCTTTCACTGGGCGGCGTCCACGATGAAGCCGAAATCCGCGGCCACCGCCGGACTTATATCGGGGCTTTGCCGGGGCAGATCATCCAGGGAATCCGCCGGGCGGAGACGAAAGATCCAGTCTTCATGCTCGACGAGATCGACAAGGTCGGGCGGGATTTCCGCGGCGACCCGGCTTCGGCGCTGCTGGAAGCGCTTGATCCCGAGCAGAACTCGACGTTCCGCGACAACTACCTCGACGTGACGTTTGACCTGTCGAAGGTGCTGTTCATCACGACCGCCAACATGCTCGACCCAATCGCGGAGCCGTTGCGCGATCGCATGGAGATCATCGAACTGCAGGGCTACACAGAAGAAGAAAAAGTGCACATCGCGTTTCAGTATCTGGTGCCGCGACAGATCGACGAAAACGGGATTACGGCGGAGCAGATCGAATTTCCGGAAGAAGCTGTCCGCTATGTCATCCGGCACTACACGCGCGAAGCCGGCGTGCGCGGTCTGGAGCGCACCATCGGTACGATCTGCCGCAAGCAGGCGCGGCGACTGGCCGAGGGCAAGACCGACAAGCTCATCGTTACGAAAGATGTCATTCAGGAATTTCTGGGCGGCATCAAGATTCGCAGCGAAGGCGAAATTGCCGAACGCACGGAGCGGCCTGGAGTTGCTGTCGGCCTGGCGTGGACTCCGTCCGGTGGCGACGTGCTGTTCGTCGAAGCCAATGCCATGAAAGGCAAAGGCGGATTCACCATGACCGGACAGATCGGCCAAGTCATGCAGGAATCCATGCAGGCTGCGCTGACCTGGGTGCGCTCGAATGCGGACCGGTTGGGTGTGCCCGAGGATTTCTTCGCCGGCCACGATCTTCACATTCACGTACCGGCCGGGGCGATTCCCAAGGATGGTCCGTCGGCCGGTGTGACCATGGCGACAGCGCTGGTCTCGCTGCTCTCGAAGCGGAGAATCCAGCCGCTCATCGCGATGACCGGCGAGATCACGCTGAGCGGCAACGTGCTGCCTGTCGGCGGGATTAAGGAGAAGGTCCTCGCCGCAAAGCGCGCAGGCGTGCGCGACGTGATTCTGCCAGCGGAAAACAAGATGAACGTCGAGGAAGATCTCACGCCCGAGCAACTGGAGAATCTCACGATTCACTACGTGAAGACGATTGACGAGGCTTTGCGCGTTTCGCTTCCGGAGGTGGCGGAAGGACCTGCGGCGAAGATTCTATCGACGCCGCCCAAGGATCCCAAGCAGGACTACCAGCCGACCCAGCCGGTGAAGGAACCAGAAGGGGTTCACGAGAGGGTGCTAACGCGGGGCTGAGCGGGTACTACCTGGGCCTTACTCGCGCCCTCGGCAAGACTCTGTCGGAGGCGTCCGCCGTCATTGACGGTTCTGCTCTTGCGCTATGACGAACCACCATTGATCCGCGAGGGTTCCCGCTTGTTTTTCACGGGGCTAGAAGACGCTGTGGGCACGTTTTCGAGAGCGTCTAACGCCTTACGCTCGAGACCGTGGATTGCGGCTTCTTCGGAGGAGACGGATCGTATGCATCCACCTCAGTCGTCTTCAGAATCTTGTACTTGGTTCCTCGGGGCGACACGAAATCCACGACCTCTTTCACATTGTCAAGCGCGGGCATACCCGGGAGAAGCTGGGGAAGCTTGGCCGCACGATTTCCCGATCTTCGCTGAGACTTCTTCTTTCGTGACCGCCCCGTAGTCTGCTCTCCTTACTCTCACAGCTAGGTCGCCGCTATGCTAGCCCAGCTTGATGTTGGTGATGGGATGCACCTCGAAGATGGTGGGCATGCGGCTCTTCAAACTCGGCGGCCCCGGCGCCTGTCCTGTGCTGTGGGTGGCATCGAAAAACAGCGAGCCATCGATCTGCACCGGAACCGGAGGTTGGTAGAAGTGATAGCCGGCGCCCGGCAGATTCTTAGTGCCAAAGAACTTCTTATAGGCATTGCGCGCGGTGTTCAGAGCCCCGAATGCCGGGTAACTCGAGGGAGGCAGCCCGGAGATTTCCATGGTCATGTACATCTCCTGCCCCGCTTTGGGATCGCGCCCGACGATGAGGTGAAAGTCATTGTCGGCCTCGCGGCTGGCCGCGAACAGGAATCCGGTCACGCGGATGTTGCGATTCTCCTGCGATACGCGGTTCGAGCCTGCGGTTGTGGGGATGTTGAGTTTGACCATCGACGCCACCGATGGCAGTGAGGCAATCAACGTGCTCAGATCGTTGAAGGTTACGGTCTTGGCCTGGGCAATCGACAGCTTGGCCGCTTTCCGCGCCGTTCCCGCGAAATTGTCCCCGCCCGCGACAGGCGTAGGTGTGGGCTTCCTCGCCGCCGCGGTGATGGCACTTGCCTTCGGTGCTTTCTTGCCTTTCAGCACGGTCGCCAGGGCCATGGCAGCGGGCGTGGTTTCGTACGCGTCGACTTCGGTGGTTTTCAGGATTCGGTAAGTGGGGCCTCCAGCTTTCGGCCGGAATGTGGTTTTGTCATCGTGAATAGAGTCCAGCGCGGGCATTCCAGGGCGGGAAAGGTCAAGTGGTACGCTCGCTTTCGCGCCGGTCAGCAGGAGCCTTTCGGCTTTCATCTTCTGGATCTTCGGCATGCGGACCTCTTTCGATTTGAATTCCCCCTCGCGTTGCCAGTTACTAACCTATTCTGGATGAGCCTTCGCCGTGAATGTCCGGGACGCGCTCGCGTCTCCAGGCGCGGGGAGGCGCAAAGCCGTGTAACCTCGGCCCCTCAACGCAACACGGCCACAAGCGCCACTCGGTGCCGGACGCCCACGCGAGGATGTGATCCCCAACAGTTCCTGGAGTAAGTGACCCACGACATGGCGGTCAAAACTTGCCGCTGCAAGGGTTTCGAGGAGACCGAAATCCAAGAGGATCTCCACTAGTTTGCCTTCTTCGGCGCCCTACAACGGGACTGCGGTTCGGCGGCCGATGGTTTGCCGAGGATTCGTCCGCGCGTGGCCGGAGGGAAGTTCGGTCCCGTAGACGGACGCATTATAGCTTAGGAGGGTGGCCTGTCAATGTGAAACCACCCCAGTCCGTCAAGCGAGAACAAACGGCCGGCTGGATGTCGCCGTGCTGGCCGGTTCGTCCGGTGAACACGAAAATGGGGTGGCGGCAGTCTCATCCCGGCTCACTGCGGTAAACTGACGCTTCATGCGCGTACGCGTACTCTTTTTCGGGATGTTGAAAGACTTGGCCGGGAAAGCGTCCGAGGTAGTCGAACTGAGCGAGGAGGCCTCGATTCGCGATCTCTTGGCGCGGTATGAAGCCCAGATCCCGCGCCTGAACGAGTTGCTGCCATCGCTTGCACTAGCCGTGAACCAGCAATATGCTGGCCCGGATGCGAAATTGAAATCAGACGACGAGATTGCTTTACTGCCGCCGGTCAGCGGAGGCGCGCAGGAGGCGACCAGCCACGCCCGAATCGTGCGCGAAGCGATCGACGCACAACGGACGCTCTCAGAGTTGAAGCGCGGGGAAGACGGCGCCGCTCTCGTCTTTGAAGGCGTTGTGCGCAGCCAGACTCGCGGACGAAAGACGCTTTACCTCGACTATGAGGCCTATGAGGCGATGGCGCTGCAGGAGATGGAAACCCTGGCCTCGCAGGCTGCGCAACAATTCCAGATTCGTGACTTGGCGCTGGTCCACCGGCTGGGACGGCTCGAAATTGGCGAGACCAGCGTGCTGATTGCCGTGGCCTCGGCTCATCGCGCCGCCGCCTTCGAAGCCTGCCGATGGCTCATCGACACGCTCAAACGCACCGTGCCCATCTGGAAGAAGGAATACTTCGCCGACGGCGCGGTCTGGGCGGATGGCGAACCGTTTCCGGCCGAAATTCCGCGCGCAAATTCTTCTCCCCGAGGCAGCCCCGCGGAGGGCTCGGCATCTAAGTAAGCGGCGCGATCGGGCCCGCTCGAAGGGAAGTTATCGCAGGCAGTGGCAATCGAGAGTCCAGGCATAAGGGCGCGTCGACTTCATACAGGTATAATTTCGTCACTCGATGAGAAAACTCGCCACGAGTCTGTTCCCACTAGGCCTGGTCATTTTCAGTTGCAGCCTCTGGGCGCAGCAGACCTCCATCCCGCAGAACCCGACTCGCCGAGACTCCGCCAGGGGGGGCCAGTCCGAGCCTGCGGCCACGCTCAAGGTTGAGGTAAAGCTGGTCAACGTTTTTGTGACGGTGACCGACGCACACGGCGCTCCCATTGGCGGGCTCACGAAAGAGAATTTCGCAGTGGCCGAAGACGGACTCGTGCAAAAAATTTCGGTATTCGATAAGGAGTCCGCCTTGCCACTGTCGATCGCTCTCGCCATCGACACCAGCCTCAGCACGCGGCATGACCTGCCGCTGGAGCAGGCTTCGGCCAAGCGGTTTGTGCGCACGATCCTGCGGCCAGTGGATGCGTTTGCCGTGTACGCCTTCAGTGAGGTCGTGAGCGAGGCCACTCGCGGATTCACTCCGGAGCTCAAGCGAATCGAGGAAGGCATCGACCACATCCGAGTAGGAGCGGCCACCGCGCTGTACGATGCAATTTTTCTGGCCTCGCGCGCGCTAGATCGCCGCCAGGGACGCAAGGTCATCGTCCTGATCACCGACGGAGCGGACACCATCAGCAAAATCGACTACAAGGAAGCGGTTCGCGCCGCCGAAGAAGCTGAGGCAATCGTGTACTCCATCATCATCGTGCCCATTGAAAACAGCGCCGGGCGCGAAATTGGCGGTGAACACGCGCTCATCCAACTATCGGAAGACACCGGAGGCAAGTTTTACTATGCGACATCCACGGCGCAGCTCGATGATGCCTTCCACAAGATCAGCGACGAACTGCGCACGCAGTACCTGCTGGCCTACTATCCCTCGCAACGCACGTCGTTCTCCGAGTTCCGCCGCATCGAGGTGAGGGTCGCGGGTGTTGCCGATGCCTCTGCCTACCACGTGCGGCACCGCGCCGGTTATTACACGGTGAAATCGGAGTTTTGAAGCGACTCGTCAGAGGTCGCGCTACAAGAAGCAACCCTCGCATCATCCGGAGGCCTTTGCCACAAAACATCCGGATGTGATTATCTGGATGCAAACATATAGGAAGCGAAGAGACGAAAGGTAGACGATGAACCTTAATTCCCGCACCCCGGGCAAGCGGCGTAGCCTGCTGGCCTGGGTGATTTTTGGCGCGAACTTGCTGCAGTCGACGTTGTTGCTGGCACAGTCCACTCCTGGCACGGCCGGCATTCGGGGCCTGGTTACGGATCAAAACAGCGCGGCAGTCGCTGGCGCCGCGGTGAAAATTACGAACAAAACCATAGGCGCCGTCGTTCAGGTGGCGACCTCTTCCGACGGGATTTACTCCTCCGGACCTCTGGTGCCCGGAGACTACACGGTGCGCATCGAAGCCAAGGGTTTCAGGACGGCGGAGACTGGTGCGGTGGCGCGAGTCGCGGTCGTCAGCGGCGTCGACTTCAAGCTGCAGCCGGGGAAGGAGTCGGAGGTGGTTTCGACTCCGGCGGAGGAAACGTTCGTAAACACGGAGCAACCGACGGTTCAAAGCGTGCTCATCCCCACTCAGATGGACCTGTTGCCCGTCGGTGGGCGCAACTACCTGGATCTGTCTCAGCTCGCACCCGGCGTCCAGCTGCAGGACGGCGGCATCCTTTCTCCTGGCAAGAATGGAGTCTCGTCGATTTCATTCCTGGGGCGGTACGGCCGTGCGGTGCGGGTCGAGGTGGACGGCGTCAGCATCTCCGACGAGACGGTCGGAGCGACGACGCAGAACATTGCCGCCAGCGCGATACAGGAGTTCAATCTTTCCCAGTCGTCGGTCGATCTGCCCTCGGAAATGATTTCCACGGGTACGGTGAATATCGCTACCCGTTCGGGCAGCAACGCTCTTCACGCCGAAGGCTTCGGGTTTTATCGAGGGGACCAGGGTGCTGCGGCCCTGCCCGGCAAGGGAGCGCAATCGTTTCAGCGCGAGCAGTTCGGCGGACGTGTGGGTGGCGCTCTGATCAAAGACAAGCTTTTCTGGTTTCTGGACGGCGAGCGCACCGTGCAGGACCTGACCGCCCGTGAGTCATTTGCGGCTCCGTTTAACACCCTGAACGCCACACTGTCCGAGCCCTTTCGTGACCTGCAGGCCGACGGCAGATTGGATTGGCAGCGCCGCGATGGTGCCCACGCCTTTTACCGATTCATTTTCGACCAGGTGAGCGACATTCGCCCTTTTGGCTCGGCAAGCTCTTTTCAGGGACTCAGGAACGCGACTCACGCGCCGTCTCACACGTTGGGCTACGACTTCGATACCGGAGCCTATACCCACAGCATTCGCTTCGAGTATTTGAGACTGCGCAACGGAATCGGCGACGATACGGCGACGCTTCCCGCGGGAGTGCAAAATCCGATTCCCGGTTTGGGGATTAGCATCGGAGCTCCAGTCGGCGGCGTGTGCGCGCTCAGCAGAGTGGGTGCGTACTGCGGTGGTCCCAGTCCGTTCGCTGGGCAAGCGAATTTCCAGTCGAATCTCCTGGGTCGCTACGACGGCAGCCGGGTGATGGGCAATCACGTTTTCCGTTACGGCGTCAAGTTCGACCGCATTCAGGCCGGTGGGTTTTCAGCTCTGTTCGCGAGTCCGCAGGTGGGTGCAAGCGGCGTGTGCCTGCCGGGGTCGACGGCCATGAGCTGCGTCACCAGCGCGGATCCCACGGCCTATCCCACGGATTTTGTATCTCTGGGCAACGGCCAGATTTTCTCAACCGCGCGAAAAGCGTTCGGCTTCAACGGCGGGGGGTTAGGGCCCGACAATCAGATCGAGGCTTACATTGGCGACGGATGGAGGTACCGGCACAATCTTACCCTGACCTACGGCCTCCGCTACGTGCGCGACGATGGACGCGTCGACAGCAACCTGGGCTCATTCGCTGCGCTGAGTCAGTGGCAGCCGGGATTGAGCAATTCGGTCCGTCTTCCGAACACCAACTTCGCGCCGCAATTCGGCTTTACCTGGAATGTCGGGGGCACCGGCAAGACGATCATTCGGGGCGGAGCTGGGGTGTACTACGACAGCTCGCTGCTGAGCAACGCGCTGAGCGACAATCGCGCACGTACGGCCCAGGGCATGTTCGCATACACGCCGCAGGTCTGCGCGTCTGGCAATGCGAGCCCGTTTCTGTGGCCGAGCAGTCTGGCCGGGCTGGCGGTGAATTCTCCGCTTGCGGGTGGTACGGCGGTTGTTGTTGATTCCGCCACAAACCGCGTGCAGCCCACCTTTTGCGGAGCTGCGATTTCTACAGCCGGTAGCCAGATTCTGGCTCTCAGCAGCGCCTTCCAAGCCGCCACCGCCGCCAATGGCGGCTCTCAAGCCAATCCCAATTACGTTGCGACCGCACTCAGCGCCAGCAACATCAATGGCGTAGACGTTTTTGCTCCTGACTTCCGCACGCCGCGCTCCATCCAGATGAATCTGGGCTTCCAGCAGGAGATTCGTCCGGGGACGGTTTTTAGTGTGGATTACGTCCGCAACGTCGGCACCCACAACTTGCTGATCGTAGATGCGAATCATAGCGGCGCGGCACGCTCTTACAACTTCGCCAACGCGATCGCGGCCCGCGACAAGGTCCAGACCGCCGTCCCCGGCTGCATCGCCGGACTAGGGCAGGCCCAGTGCGTAGTGGCTGGGCTGGGAAGTGTAGCGGCGGCGCAGGCTGCGTACTCGGCCGCGGGGCTGGACTCCAATTCTGCCACCGCGGGAGGTGGGCCCTGCAGCGTCTGCGCGTTTCCCGGGATCACTCCGTTCGGGATCAATACCAACGGGGGTGGTGGCGGGAACGGTTCCCTGGGCACGCTCGACCTGCTCTCCACCATTGGACGCTCCCTCTACACGGGCTGGCAGGCGAAAATGGTGCAGCGGTTCGCGAGTCCGATCCATGGCATAAAAGCTGCCAACATCCAGGTCGCGTATTCCTATTCCAAATTCGTCAGCCAGGATCAGGATCAGGACATCGCCTCCGTGGCTACCAACAATGATCTTCCGCAGCAGTTCAAGGGGCCGAACGGGATGGATCGCAAGCATCAGGTTTCGTTTGGTGGCACGTTCGATTTGCCCTGGCTGACGAAACTGAGCTTCATCGGCCACTTCTTTAGCCCGTTACCGCAGACTTTACGTCTTCCGGAACTGACCAACGGGGGCGAAATCTTCGCCTCAGACTGGATTGGTTCCGGGCTGGGTTCCGGAGCACCGCCAGAACCGGTGAAGGGTACGCAGATCGGCCAGTTCAATCGCGGCGGCACCAACCTCAGCAAACTGCAGAACGTGATCAGCACTTACAACGTGAATTTTGCGGGCAACCTCACTCCGGCGGGTCATTGCCTCGTGGCCGACGCGAGCTGCCCAGGCACCGCGCCCATCGTCGTGATGACCACAGCCGATATGTCTGCTTTGGGCTGGGTCATGCCTACCGTGCCCTCGGTGCCTCAGGGAGCGGTCGGTGCTCCGTGGCTGAAGACCTTCGATCTGCGCGCCGCGTGGCCCATCAAGATCGGCGAGCGCGTTACCATCGAGCCCAGCGCGAGCGCGTTTAACATATTTAACTTCGCCAATGCATTCTTGGCGGGAAATCTGCCCAACGGCTCTATGCTCCCGGGGCCGAACCCAACCTTGGTGCCGAACGGAGTGTTGGCGCCGAGCGTTGTGGGCGGCGTAACGCTCGCAGGTCTGACGCCGTTCCGCGCCGGCTTGCAGTCCGGAACCTATGCTCAGGGTGCGCCGCGGCAGCTCGAATTTGGATTGCGGATTAGCTTCTAGAAGGCCCGTGCCTGCACGGCGGAAGACGCGTTGTCCTGGCGGGCTCATTTTCGCTGAACGAGCGAACTGGCCAGACGTGCGGTGCAGAGCGTTGCCGTTTGTGTACAATGCCTGCATGTCCTTCCGCCCCCCGCAAGGCAATCCCAATGCTGGGAAACGCAGCCGGACTCCTCCTCCGGAAGACACGTTCGAGGAAGCGGCCTTCCTGAAGTCCATAGGGGAGAAGCAGAAGCCGGTATCCATCAAACTTATGGATGGTCAGACCGTTCGCGGCTGGATCGAGTACTACGACCGGAACATGGTCCGGTTGACGCGCGATGGCGGGCCGAACCTTTTCATCTTCAAGCACGAGATCATGTACATCGCTGAGGATGGCGGAAGAAAGAAGTAAGGCCTGCGCAATGCCATCCGCACCTGCAAATTCCGCCAGTTTTCTTCCCGCCATGTCGGCCATCGCCCGCGAGGCGGGGGCTCTGCTGCTCCAGTATTTTCAGAAGAACGTGAAGATCGAATACAAAGGCGACGCCGATCTGGTGACGGCCGCCGACCGCGCGTCCGAGACGCTGATTCGAGAGCGCGTCAGCAAGCAATTTCCTTCGCATGACGTGATGGGCGAGGAGCAAGGGCTCAAGGACCGGGGCAGCGAGTTTCGCTGGTACGTCGATCCCTTGGACGGCACCACGAATTTTGCCCACGGATACCCCGTGTTCGCCGTTTCCATCGCATTGGAGCAGAGATCGGCGGCGCTGACACGTCGCATCGCCGCCGTGGTCTATGATCCCACGCGCGCTGAACTCTTCACTGCCGAGCAGGGAAGGGGAGCCCAGCTCAACGGCGAAGCAATTCGGGTGTCGAAGGCGGCGCTGTTGAAGGAATGTCTGTTGGCGACCGGCTTCCCCAGTCACAAGCGGCATACGAATCCGAACATTCACTTCTACCAACAGATCACGCTGCGCACCCACGGTGTGCGGCGACCGGGATCGGCCGCCCTCGACCTGTGCAACGTGGCTTGTGGGCGCTTCGACGGCTTCTGGGAATTTAATCTCAATCCGTGGGATACGGCTGCGGGCGTCCTCATTATTGAGGAAGCCGGAGGCAGAGTCAGCCGGTTCGATGGGTCTCCGTTTGAACTCGACAGTCGCGAGACACTGGCCTCGAACGGCTTGGTGCATGACATATTGGTTCGTGAGTTTCAGGAGATCTTTGCCGGACGCGGACTTGAGCCTCTGCCCGATCCGCGCGCATACCAGCGGTGACTGGAACTCGGCGGAGCCGAGTCTTATTGAATTTTGCATAAGGTAGTTCGTTGGAACAGTTCTTTGTGGCCTTGGCGAATCCTTTGCGGTCAAAAGAGTTTAACCGCGAAGATCGCAAAGGAACGCGCAAAGGTCGCTAAGGGACCGCATTCCTCCGCGTCTTTCCCTGCAATCAGGAGTGTCACTGTATTCGGCATTCCCCAATAGGGTAGGATCAGGAAATCGACGATGATGAACAAAAGGTTCAAAGGGATCGCTCTCGCCGCAACTTTTGCGGTGTCCGCCACCGCCGTAGCGCGTCTGCCTGGAGCGGTCGAGGCCCCGGATGCGGCGTACGTGCAGTCCTTTGAGAAATGGAAGGCGGAGCAGACCGACGACCTGAAGGAAAACTGGCTGTCGCTGGTCGGTCTGTTCTGGCTCAAACCGGGCACCAACAGCTTCGGCTCCACCGCGGGCAACACGATTGTTTTTCCCAAAGGGCCTGCGCATGCCGGGGAGTTTGTTCTTGAGGGGAACGAGGTGACGATTCGGGTGCGGCCCGACGCGCCGGCCACCATCGAGGGAAAGCCGGCAAGTATAGCGAAGCTAGCCCCAGATACTTCTGATCACGTGACCCGGGTCGAGATGGGGAGCCTGCGCTTTCATGTCATCGTCCGCGGCCAGCGGGTGGGGATCCGCGTGCGGGACAGGGAGAGCGCCGCCTCTCGCGATTTCAAAGGGATGATGTTCTATCCCCTGGACCTGAACTACCTCACGACGGCGACTTGGGTGCCTGCCGACGGCAAGAAGACCGTCGAAGTGCCCAATGCCTTGGGTGACGTTTCAGCCGAACCGGTTCCGGGCGTCCTGGTGTTCAAGCTGAAGGGCGAAGAATTGAGGCTTACTGCGCTTGGAGGCGACGCCAAGTCCGGCCTGTTCTTTGTGTTCACCGACCCGACCGCGAAAGCCGACACCTATCCGGGAGGCCGCTTCCTTGATACCGGGCCGGTTGAGAATGGAACGGTGGTCCTCGATTTCAACCGTGCCTACAACCCTCCTTGCGCAGTGACTCCGTATGCGACCTGTCCTTTGGCGCCGAAAGAAAACCGGCTAGCCGTCGCGATCATGGCGGGTGAGAAGTTCGACAAGGCGGCTCACGGCCATCACTAGCTGCTCCGGGATACAATGGTACATGTGGGTACGGAGGCCCTTCTGGGCCGCCGCCTGAACTTGCGGATACGGGCAGGTCTAGCGTGATCAGCTCTCTTCTGGAACGCAACATCGAAAAATGTCCGGACAAGGTGCGTTTGCAAGGGCGGCTTCTTTTTCTGACCGAAGATCCTGAACTCATCAAGCAGCAACTTGCCGGTGAAGACCTGCCCTGGGACACGAAGAATCCCGCCAACAATCCCAAACTGCGGGACGACATTTCGACCGACGAAATCACTCCCGCGCACTATTGTTTCTACTTTGACGAAACGCTGGGTGAGATTCCGTATCTTGGCTTGAAGTGCGGCAGCGTGTCGCCCATCGGCCGAGGCGACGTCAAACGAGGCGGCTTCGTATGCGTCGTGAGCGGCAAGCGGCGCGGCAAAGGATCAAGCCGCGAGCAGTCGCCCTATGCCGAGATGTGCGCGGGCATCCGCGTGGTGATCGCCGAAAACATCGAGCGCATCTACAAGCAGAACTGCCAGAACCTGGGGTTGCTGACTTCCACCAACTTCTCGCTGATCGACCGCATTCGGGGCGGGGAAGAGATCGCTCTGAGCGAATTCACTGCCGGCGAAGATGAGATTACGCGGCAGGTGATCGAGTATGGCGGGCTGTTTCCTTTTAACGTCGCGCGCATGCAGGGGAAGGTGTTTCTGCCGGCGATCGACCCTTCGCTGAAATTCGAAATGGTGGGACAAACTAGGCGCTACAGTCCGCCTCCGATGACACTGGCGGAGAAGATTTTCGCCCGGCACATGTTGCGACCTGCCGCAAAGGGCTCCACAGACCATGTGGAGACGGCCGCCCCCGGCCGTCCGGCCGAGCAAAGCTCGGCGGGTTCCGACATCGGCGTCGAATTCGTCAAGCCGGGCGATACCGGGTTTGCCCGCGCGGATCTTCGCTTCAGCCACGAATACGTAACTCCCATGGCTGCGATTTTCTTCGAGCATTACGTCGGCAAAGATGCGAAGGTCAACGATCCCACCAGCATACTGTTCTTCCGCGACCACCTGACGTTTCTCGACGAAGTGATCTCCGAGGAAAAGAAGAAGCTCGGTCTGCTCGATCTTGCCACGCAACTAAAGCTTAAACAGCAGGATTTTGCCAAGAAACAAGGCATCCGCCTGCACGGCGAACTGACCGACCGCAAAGGCTCAGAGGGCATCTGCCACTCGATCGTGCTCGAAAGCTACGCGCTGCCCGGGCAGTTGAACATCGGATCGGACTCGCACACGCCGCACGTGGGTGCGATCGGCTGCGTTGCTTTCGGCATCGGCACGACCGACGTTTTCAATTCCTGGATCACCAAAGATGTACGGGTTAAGGTGCCGGAGTCGGTGAAGCTCGTGATTCGCGGCAAGAAGCATGCGAATGTGACGGCCAAGGATTTCATCCTGAAGATTCTGAGCCTCGACTACGTGCGCAGCGGCAAAGCTCTGGCCAAAGTTATGGAGTACGCGGGCGACGCCATCGATGAACTCAGTGTCGACGAGCGCGCCACCATGACCAACATGGCCGCCGAAATCGGCGGATTCACGGGGATCGTCGCACCGGACAACAAGGCGGTTGATTTCCTGGTCGAACGCCGGGGCATCAACCGGCAGCAGGCGGAGTCGATGATTGCCGGCCTCCACAGCGATCCCGGAGCGCAATACGCCCACGTCATCGAACTCGACGCGGCTGAGATTACGCCGATGGTTGCCACGCCTGGTGATCCGGGCAACGGCAAATATATTCGCGAGCTGAACACGCCCGTGCTGGTCGAGATCGCTTACGGCGGCACCTGCACCGCAGGAAAGAACGAAGACATGGATATGTACGCGCTAGTCCTCGCCGACGCGCTCAAACACGGTAAGCAGGTGGCGGATTCGGTGAAGTTCTACATCCAGTTCGGTTCGCAGGAGACCCGCGATTATTGTTTGCGCCGCGGATATCTTGATGTGTTCAACAAGGCCGGGGCGCAAGTCATCGAGCCCAGTTGCGGCGCCTGCATCAATGCCGGGCCGGGAGTTTCGACACGCCCCGATCAAGTGGTGATCAGCGCGCAGAACCGCAACTTCCCCGGCCGCAGCGGTCCGGGCCAGATGTACCTGGCCTCGCCGTTGACCGTCGCCGCTAGTGCTGTCGCGGGCTACATCGTCGAATACGAGCCAAGCGAAAAACGCGAATTAGTCGGTGCGTGAAGTGCGTCACCTACAGTTCTTTTCTGGAATGTGCTCACCAGCGTAGACTCCGAACGTCTGACCTGTTCAGGAGGACGTCATGAACCGTTGCCGCCTGCTGCTCATTGTCTGCCTCACCGTCACTTTCGCCATCGCGGCGAGCGCCTTCCGCGCCTCCCTGCCAGTCAGGGCAGGAGTTGGATCTGTCGCCGCGGCCGGACAGATGATCGAGCCTCGCTCCGGGCACACCGCAACCCTCTTGCCGGACGGCAAGGTGCTCATCACCGGCGGCATGCGCCGCAACCAGGACTTCTACAAGTCAGCAGAACTGTACGACCCTGCCACGGGCAAGTTTCAGCGCGCAGCTGGTGAAATGAATGAGCGGCGGGTCGGCCACATCGCAGTCCGCTTGCGATCGGGGAAGGTTTTGATCGCCGGAGGCTTTGTGGGCCACGGGTGCACGGATTCAGCCGAACTTTATGATCCGACGACAGGACGATTCGCCGTCGTCAGCAGCAGAATGACCGTGCCACGGGGAGATGCGAGGGCGACTCTATTGCCGGACGGCGACGTTCTGATCACCGGAGGCGCGGATCACGACTCGCCCGGAGGGGTTGCCTCGGCGGAGATTTTCCACGTCAGCACCATGACTTTTCAAGCTGTCGCCCCGATGCACTCTGCCCGCGTTTCCCATACAGCAACTCTTCTTCAGGACGGGCGGGTGCTGGTCGCCGGAGGACGCGGAGACAAGGTCAACGCCAGTGCAGAAATCTATGATCCGAAGACAGCTCGGTTCACCGAGACTGGAACGATGATCACGGCGCGCTATAAGTACACGGCTGGCGTGCTTCCTGACGGCCGCGTTCTAATCGCCGGTGGCTCCGATGAGCGCGACTGGAACGGGAATCTGAACAACGCGGAAATTTATGATCCGCGCACCGGAAAGTTTACCGCCGCACCGTCACTGAATGACAGCCGCTTCAAGCTGCCGGAAGAGGCCGTGCAATTAGGGTCCGGAAGATTGCTGATCGCGGGAGGCAGTAAGCAGGTAGAGGTTTTCGATCTCATGAGCGGCAAATTCCTTCTGGTGGTCGGCCAGATGAATGACGCGCGTCACTTCATGACCGAAACTAAGCTGAACGATGGCAGTGTCCTACTGGTGGGCGGTTATCCGAACAACGATCAGGCCACGGCGCAGGCCTGGATTTACCAGCCGTAGACCGGCAACAAAAATGGAAAAACGGCATCCGGTGCGGGATGAGCTTTTCTCCGTCTGATGCTGCGCCGGGTCCTGACCTGACCTAACGATTTACTCAAGCCGGTTTCACTGCGCGACCTGTCCTTTTGCTTTCACCATTTCTTTTAGCGCGGGAAAGGACATGGGCGGCATCACCGTGCGTTCCGCCGGCTGCGTGCCAGATCTCAGTGCCGTCGCCAGCAGATGCATCGCATCACCGACCAGCGGCGGAGAGATTACCGTAGCCGCGAGACGTCCCTCGCGAACCCAGGCCTGGCCGGCCTTCGGAACTCCGTCGCAACCGGTAATCGGGAGACTGAGCCAGGAATCGCGCGCTCTCATGTCGCCCAACTCCTCGAAGGCCCGGCGTGCTCCCATGGCCATGTCATCGTTCTGACAGGCGATCATGCCGACGTGCAGGTCTCGCGACGTGCTCAGTGCCAGCCATGATTTGATCGCGCGGTGGCCGCTTTGCTGAGTCCAGTCGCCTTTGAGCGTGCTTACGGCGACGCGCTGCGGCTTCGTCGACATCATACCTTTGGTTCTCAAGCGGGCAACTTCGCGTCCGCTCGGGCCCTCGATATAAAGCACGCATCCCTCATCGCCGAGGATCGCAGCGATCTGCTGGCCTTGGAGCTTCCCGATCTCTTCGTGATCGGAAACAATGGAGAAAACTGGAACCAGCGCGTGCTGGCGCAACTGGGGTATGTAATCGACGTCAATGTTAACGACCCCCCACGCAATTCCCGCTGAGACCGCTGCCTTGGCGACCTGGAGCATTCCCGTTCCCACCGGTTCGACCAGAATGGCATCCGGGCGCTTGCCTGGTTCCTGGATGAAACTCAAAATCTGCTGTGTCTGTTGTACGGCGTCGTTGTTGGCGTAGAGAATCTGAACGTTGGCGCCAAGTTTCAGCGCGGCTGCCTGCGCTGAGGCCGCCTGTTCGCGTTGATAGTCGTTGTCTTGTGTAATCAGGGAAACTACAACAGCGAGCTTGTTCATACGGGATGGCCAGTCCGTTAGTCGGTTGTACCGATTCTGTGATATTAGTGCACTCTCATCGTCTACGTTCTAGGTCACTTTAGTTTGGGTCAGGGATGGCCCGGGGGGCGAGGAACTCCGTGATCCCGTTCGGCTGGTACCACCGCTTGCCATGTCGCTGCTTCGCCCACCTTTGTAAATGGTTGAAATCAACCAGGATGGCTGAAATCAGCCAGGCATGTGCTCGCAACTTTTCTCCCTCCTACGAGTTCAAATAGGTGAGAGGTTGAGAGGAAGGGCAAGAGTGAGAGAAGGGGTGAGGGAGGTACATCATGAAGTACGTAAAATACTTGACGCTGTTGGCAGTTCTGGCGCTGCCGCTCACGTATTCACAGGCGCAGGTCGCAGTAGCCATCGGGGTTGGACCTGGGTACGTGGCCGGACCTCCGCTATGCTCCTATGGATACTACGGATATTATCCCTACGCGTGCGCGCCATACGGCTACTACGGTGCTGACTGGTTTGTGGGGGGTCTGTTCGTCGGGGCTGGCCCCTGGTTTCACGGTCCGGGATGGGTGGGACGCTGGGGCTGGGCTAATGGATGGTATGGCCGTCCGTGGTACGGTCATCCGGGATGGGGACGCGGTTGGAGCGGTCGCCCAGGATGGGGCTACCGGGATCATGACCGTGGCTTTGAGGGCAGAGGTTTCCGCGCAGGCCACGAGTTTCATGGGAATGCCGGTTTCCACGGCGGCGGCGGTTTCCACGGTGGTGGTGGGTTCCACGGTGGTGGTGGGTTCCACGGTGGACGTGGGTTCCACGGTGGAGGTGGTTTTCATTCCGGCGGGCGTCGGTAACGCATCCGCCTGGATATATAAGGGGACGGCTGGCAGCATCAGTCTGCCGGCAGTTTTCGTTTGCCTCATTTTCCGCCAAGCGCGCTGTACCGGCGTCCGCATTCTTGCTAGAATGACCAGTCGCAAAACCGCTGCGGTTGTAGAATAGACGCAGAACCTTCCAGGAGACTGACACCGTTATGGCCTACGTAATCGCTGAGCCGTGCATTGGCACCAAAGATACCGCATGCGTAGATGCGTGTCCGGTAGATTGCATTCATCCCAAAAAGGATGAGCCTGCCTATGCCACCGAGGAGTTGCTGTACATTGATCCCGTTGAATGTATCGACTGCGGTGCCTGCGTTCCGGTGTGCCCGGTCTCGGCCATCTTCGCCCTCGACGATCTGCCGGAGAAGTGGAACGCGTTCACCGAGCGCAATGCCAAGTACTACGGGCGGTAAGGAACGGCTCTTGGCTGTTTGCCTTTAGCTTTTAGCTGGATCAAAGGCGCGCGTCCCTCGGATGGATGCGCGCCTTCTTGTTTTTGGCGTGGCGCAGGGGAAGGTGGGGCGAACGCTGGGAATATCCGCTCTCACTTGTGCCAGATCTTTTCGTGACGCTTGTCGGCGTTGCCGAGAATTTGCACCTCGATTCCAGTGTGCGTCTTCACCGCGTCCAGGATATGCAAATAGTCTTTCTTTTCCATGCGCAGGAGCAGAACCTTGCGCGCATCCTGCTCGTGGTAGTCAATCTCCAGCCAGTGGTTCTTGGCTTCGGTAAGAGTCATCGTGAGTTCCGTCGTGTATTCGTAGGCGCACTTGTCTATGTGGGTATACGGAACGCTGACGGAATCGCCGCCCTTGGCGGGGCGCACTTCCACCGCCTTATCGTTGTCACTGAAAGTCAGGACGGCCTTTTTGGGCTTGCCCTTGGCATCGGGCATTCTTACGGAGCGAAAGGATGTTTCCTCGGCTAGCCCAACGGAGGCGGCCGCCAGCACCACCAGAAGACTGAAGGCAATTCTTTTCACGGTATTGAAAGTATATCGAAATCGAGCAGCAAGACCGATCCCGATGGAATTTATCGATGAGTCAGGCCGTACGCCACGGCTCCGGCCGAGCTGCCAATGTTCACGATTGACGTCATCCGCTCCAGCTTGTGGTGACCGGTTTTGTGGAACATGTAGCTGATGCCGATCGTGCTAGCGGTCTCGAGCGCAAAGTTTGTCGCAAGCCCGGCAGTGCTGCCGCTGAACACCCGAGTCACTGGGTTCAGTTCTCTTCCTCCGCTCGCCAGATTCGCGCGGGTTGTACAAAAGTCCGCTGCCGCCAGCGCGCCCACAGCTACAAACAGGACGCGATTCTCGCGGTCCCAGAACGGATGCGGTGCGAACTCTTTCGGCGGCGCGTTGACGCGAACCGGCGCCACAACGCCCACGAAAGCGGGATTCGCTGGCAACATCAACTCACTGGCGAGTGTCGGGGCCTCGCCGGATCCGTTCGGCAAGGCTTCGATGGAAGCCAGGTTGACCGCTGCCGGCTGCACTGGTTCCAAGGAAGATGGTCGCGGCAAGGGCGCGAAAGAAGGCTGCTGCGCGAGCAGTGATCCGGACCACGCCAGCAGGAGGGCAAGGAAAAAGAGCGGAGATGGGAAAGCTAGGCCAAGAGTGTTTTTTGACATATGACTTTGGTATCAGTTCAGCATCGTCCTCTAGGACCTGTACTTTCGCATCCAGGGCAAGCGAAAGAAAGGGTCCCAAAGTGCTTTGAAAAATGGTTACCAGAGTTACTTCTGAGCGCGGAGCCGACGGAACCGCCGGGTCTAACCGTCTTGTTTCTCGCGTTGTTTGGATGAGAAAGCCTGCGGAACGGTGGGGTCTTTGCTTCTTCTTGCTGGACGCTGATAGCTGACAGCTGACGGCTGGGAGCCCTTCCACTAAAATCAAGCCTTCACCGCCAGAATCCCTATGGCCCTCCGAGAATCAGAAGCGATCGTGCTGCGCACCTATCCGTTCCGTGAGGCCGATCTGCTGGTCACACTGTTCACGCGGGTGGAGGGCAAAGTCCGGGGTGTGGCGCGGTCGGCGAAAAAATCGAAGCGGCGATTCGGGGGAGCGCTTGAGCCACTGACCTACGTCCGCGCGTTCTACGACGTTCGGGAGCGGCAGGAGTTAGCGCGACTCGACGCTTGCGAAGTGCTGGAGTCTCCGCTGGCTTCGGAAGTGAGCTACGCGCGGGCGGTGGCGCTGGGGCACATCGCCGAGTTGCTCGACGAGCTGCTGCCCGATCGGGAGTCGAACGACGCTATTTTCCGCCTCACTCTTTCGGTCCTCCACGTTCTGACTAGCCCCGAGGTGTGGATGCCGGTTACCTATTTCGAACTGTGGCTGACGCGCCTGGTTGGCTTTTTGCCCGAGTTGACGGAGTGCACTGTGTGCGGCCGCAACTTAAACGGCAGCCGCGCCTATTTTCACGCCCTCGCCGATGGCCTGATGTGCGCCGACGACAAGCGCCTGGCATCGTCGGAGATTTCCAGCGAGTCGCGAATGCTGGCGGCGCAAATGTTCCGCGCCCCCGTCGAGACTTTCGCCGCAATGCCCTGGCCCAAAGCGCAGGCCGCCGATCTCCGCAAGTTCCTGATCCAAATCCTGCAGCGGCATATTGAGAAGAAGTTGGTCACAGCTGCAATGCTGGACCAGATCGGCGGGTAGCAGGCAGCTTCAGCTTGCAACAACTGAAGAAACGCCCCCGAGCCGAGGCCCGGGGGCGTGAAGTCCTTCGATTTCTAGAACGCGTAGCGCATAGTAATTTGCATGACGCGCGGAGCACCTTGAATGTTGGTAAAGTTCGAGAAGTTACTCGGCGGCTGATTCAGATTTGGATCCAGCGGAATACCGAATCCACTGCGACTGGGATCGAACGCGCCCATCTTCTGCGTATTGGTCACGTTGAACACTTCCCATCGGAACTGCAGTTCGTGAGTCTCGGGAATTCTGGCCGAGATCCCGTTGAGGTGGAAGGTCTTTCCGAGTCCCATATCGAGAACGATGTATCCGGGCACTCGGAAGACGTTGCGTTCGCCGGTTTCACCGGGGTAGGGGTTCCGGAAGTGCTGGAACGCATACACCGTATTACAGCCGAATAGCTTCGGCGTTCCGGTCGTATTCTTGGTTGGGCAGGTGTTGAAGTTAGCGGTCCGGACTGCATTGCTCTGAACTTCCCAGTTGGTCGCCCAGCGGGCGTCGTCAAACACTCCTGTAGTTCCGTTGTAGAAGCCAACTGGCATGCCGGTGTTGAAGCGGAAGATGCCCGTGAGTTGCCAACCGCCGATGACGCTGTTGGCCAGTTTTCCGGCATCTGCAAGCCATGCTCTTCCGTGACCAAGAGGCAGCTGCCAGACGGTGTTGACATTGATCTGTTGACGCGTGTCGAAGTCCGAGTTGGAGTACATGTCACGCTGGCGGAAGGGGTTAAGAATGAAAGACTCCCCGCTGTATCCGACACCAGTCTGTAAACCGGAAGAATCGTCCAGCGAATGGGACCAGGTGTAGTTGAAATCCGCGGTCAGACTGCTGGAGCGGATCTTGTACGACGCTGCAAGCGCGTGATAGTTGGAGTTGCCAATGCTGCCCCAGGCGCTTAAAGCTCCATACTGGGGCTGGTAGAAGGCATTGGGACCGATGTTAGAGATGCTGTCCATGTACGACTGGGTGGTCGTATAGTCCCCACCGACGTCGTTGATCAACTGGTAGATGGCCTGAGTTGAATTAGGCAAGGTGTATCCAAGGTTAGCGGCTGCTCCGGGGAACAGGTTCTCAAAGTACGGGATGGCAGCTATGCTGCTGGTCGGAACTTGCTGGGCCCGCTGTTTAGCCAGCATGGTTCCGGCGGTGTACCAGTCCATTTTGGACTGGGGATCAACTAAATCGATCGGCTGCATGACGTCCCGCTGTGCCAACAAATGACGTCCTTCACGCCCGAGATAGCTGATCTGGACCATCGTGCCTTTGGGCAACTGGCGTTCAAAGGTAGCGCTCCAGGAATAGCTCTTGGGTGTGGTGAGATTCTGGTCCAGCGAGGACTCGATTCTCAGCGAATTGTCGCCTGGCTGCTGCTGCGGGAAATGAATGGATTGCACGACTGGGGGGGCTGGCAATACACCGCGGATCGCTTGACTGATCCCAGTGAAAAGCGGACCGAGGTTCACCCCCGCGGAACAAGCCCCGGAAGTTCCGAAATAGTTCGAAGCCGGGTCCTGGTAGGGCGAACAACCCACATCGTAGGTATTCGGACCGGTCGTGAAAGACGATCCGAAGCCTAGCGTGTTGCGCACGTCGAAGAAGGTCGCCAGCGCCTGGCCAAAGTAGTCGCCGTTCAGACCGAAGCCGCCGCGGATCACTGACTGGCTTTCTTTGCCGAAGATTCGCGACAGAAGGCCAGAACTGAAGTTAGGCGACCAAGCTACACCAATGCGCGGCTGGAAGTCGGTTTTATCCCAGTTGTACATCGGCGAGCGGCCGTTGGCCGGCCCTGACAGGTTGACATTGATCGGATTGGTGTAATCCACTCCCTGCTTAGCGAATTTCGCCCGTAACTGTAGGTACGTGCCCAAAGGGACATCCGGTTTTGTCTCGTACCCGGCGACTTCATAAATCGGACGGGCCAGACCATAGCGGAGCCCGAGGGTGAGGGTCAGGCTCCGGTTTGCCTTCCAAGTGTCCTGAACGTAACCTTCGTAGTTCTGACCGGCGAAGTTACGGATGGTAGGCGTTCCCGAAGAGGTTAACTGCAGGTTGTGGCCGTAAGTGTAATCGGCCGTGTATTGCGTAAACCGGCCAATCAGCGCCGTCATGGCATTCTCAGCACTCGATCCGTCGCCGCCAAACATCGGAATCCCGTCGTTGGTCAACACGTAATTGCTCAACGGCGCACGCAGCAGGTTGGTGAGGTAATACGAAGGGTTGGTGATCGCCTGGTCGTAGGCATTGGAATAACTGGTACGGAGGTTGTTGCTCTTCGTCACGTTCACGCCGAACTGAATAGTGTGACGGCCCCGAACCCAGTTCAAATCGTCCACCCAGTTATTCACCGGCGTCACACGGGTCAGGGAATACAACTCGTTAGTCGGGTAATAAACGAAACGGAAGTCGATGTCGTTGTGGTTTAGATCGCCGCCCTTGGTGAACCCCTGGCGGGTATAGCCATAGCGGAAGTTGTTTACCAGATTGTTGTGAATGGTCCAGGTATGACCGATGGCAAAGCCCCAGGGGTGATCCCATTCGTCGGGGGCCGGGGTGTCCGGATACGCGGGAACTCCTCCCCACCGGTCGTAGATCACATTGGCGCGAATAAACAGTGTTTGATTCTTCGTGAGATTGAAATCCAGCTTAGCCGAGTGCGAGTGCAGACGAACCGGCGTGCTGGCGTTGAATCGATATCCCTCGGTGTTCATGCCATCACCGATGGAGGTATCGTTGGCGGGATACCTTGAAGCGGCCGCCGTCAATGTCTGCAAGGCGGCTTGGTTCACGCCCTGAATGTCGGGGAAAATCTTATTAAAATCCAACGAACTGAGCGTCACCATCTTACCGGGGTTGCTGCAATCATAATTGCCCGCGCTGCCCGAACAAAGGTGGAAGTTGAGAAGGCCCTGACCGAGGCTGGGCAGGGGAACAGCCGATTGGTTCGCCGCCAGCACAGGGGTTTGACTCGCGTCAGTGCGCCCTTCGTAGCTATAGAAGAAGAATGCTTTGTCTTTCACGATCGGCCCGCCGACTGCGCCGCCAAAAGTGTTGCGAATCAACTTGGGGCGAGCGACGCCTGTGTGGTTGTTGAACCAGTCATTGGCGGTGAAGATCGTGTTGCGGTTGGACTCGAAGGCCGCACCGTGCCAGTTGTTTGTGCCCGTCTTGGTCACCAATGCGATCTGGGCGCCGGACGACCTTCCGCCCCCGGCCCCCGAGTTGAGGGTTGCGACGCGGAATTCCTCGATAGCCTCTGAGTTCAACCGGAGCACAGGTCCTTTTTCGGCATTGGGGATTGTGATGTCTGTCTGGGCTGGACCAATCGCATTGCTGTACGCCTCGTTGATGTCCACGCCATCGAGCGTGACGTTCGACTGGTCAGCGCGACCGCCAGCGACGTAGCCGTCTTTCGTGACGCCGGGCTGTAAAGTCAGCAGCGAAAGCACGTTGCGGGCTTCGAGCGGAAGCTGGGTAATCTGCTGGGAAATGAAATTGTTGCCCAGACTGGCGTCCTGGGTATCGACCATCACCTGGGTGGATTGGGCACTGACTTCGACCGTCTCGGTCAGCGCGCCTACCTCCATGCGGACATCGAGGGTGTTCGCGTTCGCAATCAAAACGTGAACGTTTTGAAACATCTGCTTACGGAAGCCGGTGACCTGCACTTCCAGCCTGTAGTCTCCAGGGGTGAGTAGATCGAATGAATAGCGGCCTTCCCCACCAGTTTTCTGGGTTCGAACGGTTGCGGTCGCGATGTTCGTGAGAGTGACGGTGGCGTTGGGGATGACTCTATCTTGCGGATCTTTAACAACGCCGTTGAGTGATGTATTGCTAGTCTGTGCAAACGCGAAACTGCCCAGGAGAAGCGCCAGGTAGCTTAAATGCATGAATGCAAAGAAGAAACGGTGATTCCGGATCGAGGTAGAATCCCTTACGACCGCCACGAAACACCGGCGAGTGACTTTCCGAGAATGTGCCATGATAGTCCCCCCAACAACATGCTCAGCAAGGTTTTACAACAGGGATAAGTTGTAGGCCAGTGTTTCGGCCTTTGTCAATCTGCACTTGTTTTGAATGTTTTGTTGAGACGTAACCCCATGACCGATTGCGGCACGGGTTTTCTGAGCGCGGCGTTTGCGGCGGTGGCTGGGCAGGTGGCGGGCCCTTCCGTTACAATCACTGCTTAACCTTCATACTCCAGAACAGACAGTGAACCCGCCCAATCCCAACCCGCTTACGTTTCAGGAACTCATCCTGCGGCTGCAAACGTTTTGGGCCGAGCGTGGATGCGTGTTGCAGCAGCCCTACGACGTCGAAGTGGGTGCGGGGACAATGGCGCCGGAGACATTTCTGCGCGTGCTCGGGCCGCAGCCTTATAAGGTCGCTTATGTGCAGCCGTCGCGGCGTCCGGCGGATGGGCGCTACGGGGAGAATCCCAACCGTCTGTTTAAGCACATGCAGTTGCAGGTGATCCTGAAGCCTCCGCCAGAAAACGTGCAGGAGTTGTACCTGGAATCGCTGGCCGCGATCGGCATTGACCTGCGGCATCACGACATCAAGTTCGAAGAGGACAACTGGGAAGCTCCGACCCTGAGCGCGTGGGGCGTGGGCTGGCAGGTCATGCTCGATGGGCAGGAGATTACTCAGTTCACTTATTTTCAGCAATGCGGCGGAGTGGATTTATTTCCGATCTCGGCCGAATTAACCTATGGGCTGGAGCGTATCGCTCAGTTTTTGCAGGATCTGGATTCGATCTACGACATTGTGTGGGCGCGCGATCCGGAGTCAGGGCGCGTGATGAAGTATGGCGACGTGCGGTTGGCCGACGAGCGGCAGTTTTCCGTCTACAACTTCGAAGCGGCGAGTGTCGATTTGCAGTGGAGTCATTTTAATCAGTATGAGCAAGAGTGCTCCATTCTGATCGAAGGCTATTGGGCCGCAAAAAAGGGGAAGGCCGACGAGTTGGGCCGGCTTAGCCTTGGCGGATTGGTGGACAGTTCGGGGAACGCGATTGACTCGGGGCGATTCCCGCTGCTGGGAGCCTATGACCTGTGCTTGAAGTGCTCGCATCTGTTCAATATTCTCGACGCGCGCGGCGCGATTTCGGTGACCGAGCGCGTCGGGGTGATTGCGCGCGTGCGGGCGCTGGCCGTGGGGATCGCGAAGGCTTGGGTGGATCAACAGAAAGGCGAAGCGGCTGCGCCGGAGAAGGCCGACGAACCCGAACCCGTGCGCGAGAAGAAGGCCACGGCGAAGAAAGAAACGCTGTCGACAGTGGGATCATAGCGCTGCCGTCTCGGCTGCCGCCGTGCGGGCGTCTCGCCCGCACGGCGAGGGCAAGATGCCCTCGCGACAGCCGGCGAGACGCTGGCGCCACAGAATTCCACAGGGTAACTGTGACGGATATCACATTCGGGTTCCCCAAGTTCTGAGACACTTAGTAGTTTGAAAGCATGCCAGATTTTTTGCTAGAGATCGGGTGCGAAGAGATTCCGGCGCGCATGATTGACGCTGCGTCCGCCGAACTGAGCGAGCGCGTCGGCGCTCTGCTGGCTCGAGAGCGACTGGCGGGCGGCGAGATCACACGTCTCGATACACCGCGACGTCTGGCGGTAATGGCTCCCGGAATCGCGGGGGCTCAGGCCGACGTAATCGGGCAACTCAACGGACCGTCGGTCAACGTTGCATATAAAGATGGTCAACCTACGGCTGCGGCCCACGCCTTCGCCAAGAAAGCCGGCCTGGACGTGGCGCAACTGGAAAGGGTCACCACGCCGAAGGGCGATTACATTTCCGCGAAGGTCACAAAAAAAGGCCGCAGTGCCGCAGAAATTCTGGCCGAGTACCTGCCGAAAGAAATTGCCACAGTCTACTGGCCCAAGAACATGTACTGGCGCAAGCCGAATGAGCGCTTCGTGCGCCCGGTGCGCTGGCTCGTGGCCATGCTCGACGGCGAGGTCATTCCGCTGGAGTTTGAGGGTATAAGGGCAGGGAAAAGTTCACGCGGGCACCGGATCCTATCAGACGGTCCGGTGATGATTCCGGGCGCCGGATCTTCGTATGTGGATTCGCTCCGGGCGGCCAAGGTTTTAGGGCGCGCCGAGCGCGAGCATCAGATTCGCAAGGCTCTCGATGCCGCGACGCGCACCGTCCCCGGCGCCCGCTGGCGCGAAGACAAGACCCTGCTCGACACGGTCGTCAACCTCACAGAGTTTCCTTCGGTCATTCTGGGCGGATTCGATCCCCAGTTTTTGGCGCTGCCCGAAGAAGTGCTGGTGACGGTCATGCGCGACCACCAGAAATATTTCGCGATCGAGGATGCGAACGGCAAGCTCCTCCCGCACTTTCTGGCTATGCTCAACACCGACAGCGATCCGCACGGGTTGATCCGCCATGGCAACGAGCGCGTCCTGCGTGCGCGTTTCAACGACGCGCGTTTCTTCTGGGAAACGGATCAAAAGCGGTCCTTGCTGGACCGCCTCGAACTGTTGCGTCACGTTACGTTCCAGAAGGATCTCGGCAGCTATTACGAGAAGACGCAGCGCGTGCAGCGGCTGTGCAGCTGGCTGAGCGAGATTCTCAAGCGCAACGGAATCGCGGTACGTCCCGGCGTCGTTCACAAAGCCGCGTGTCTGGCCAAGACCGATCTGACAACGGAGTTGGTGAAGGAGTTCACCGAGTTGCAGGGAATCGTGGGCGGGCTGTATGCGAGGGTGCAGCGACTTGATCCCAGCTTGCCCGAGGCAACGCGCATGGCGATTGCCGACACAATCTACGATCACTACAAGCCGGAGTCGACCGACGATGACGTGCCGCGGTCGACGGAAGGCGCGGTGCTTTCGATTGGCGACAAGGCCGACACCATCGCGGGCATGTTTGCCCTGGGGTTGGTTCCCAGTGGGTCGAAGGATCCGTTTGCCCTGCGGCGGCAGGCCAATGCGATTGTCAAGGTGATCGCTGAAAAGAAACTGCCGCTGCGGCTTGGCGACCTGATGCGGGATGCGCGTGCCGGGTATCAAGGATCGGAAGCGGAGAAGAAGTTCGTGGACGAAGCGAAGTTTTCCGAGTCAGTGAGCATGTTCTTCCGCGAGCGGCTGGAGTTTTACTTGAAAGACGTGCGCGGATACGCCTACGACGTGGTGAAGGCAGTGCTCGGGGCCGATGCGGAGGACGTCGTCGACGCCGTGGCACGCGCGGAGGCGGTGAAGCAGGTGCTTCATATGCCCGAGTTCCAAGCCATTGGCGCAGCCTGCAAACGCATGAGAAATATCCTGAAACAGGCGGCGGAGAAGGAAATTGTGCCGGCGGCGAGTTTCGATGATTTGCCCGAGTCAGAGCACGAGGAGAAAGACCTTGCTGCCTACGTCAAGACTTACGGCCCCAGGGTTGAAGCGCATCGCGGAAAAAGGGAATATAGCGACGCGCTCATGTTGCTCTCAGCGGCGCGCGAACACGTCGACGCATTCTTCGACAAGGTCATGGTGATGGTGGAAGACGAACGAGTGCGGGCGAACCGTTTGGCGCTTTTGCGGGAACTATTAAGAGAATTCTCTACGATCGCCGATTTCTCGGAGATCGTCACGGAAGGGAAGGCGTAGGGATCCTTCGCTTTGCCAGGATGACATTGACGGTTTGCAGGAAGACAAGAAGGATTCGCTGAAAATAGCAATAAGCAAAATCTAGAAACACAAAGGACTCATATGGCAACGATTACTCTCCCCGAAGCTGAAGTACAAGACACCAAGAAAACCACAACCAACCAGGCCGCCACGAAGTACGTTTACTTTTTTGGCGGGGGCAAGGCTGACGGCGACGGCAAGATGAAGGACGTGCTGGGGGGCAAGGGCGCCGGGCTGGCGGAGAT
>Ga0209698_10000471_pt1 | contig 46471 bp, 37 predicted proteins | sample LitLauG_LLR_2012_FD_187203 | JGI IMG/M metagenome (GOLD analysis project Ga0209698, IMG submission 187203) | Freshwater sediment microbial communities from Pennsylvania, USA - Little Laurel Run_MetaG_LLR_2012 (SPAdes) (version 2) | ecosystem: Environmental > Aquatic > Freshwater > Creek >...
CGCGCTGCACTATGGCAGCATGGCCGCGATCGCCCTTGCAGGCCTGGGCCTGGGATTCCTGGCCGACCGCTTCGGGCGCAAGCGCACGATCTTGCTGGGCCTGGCCCTATTTAGCTGTGCCGCATTTCTCTTTCCGGCAACCGCATCCTTTGCGGCGCTGCTTGCGCTGATCATGGTTTCCGGCGCCGCCATCGGCATCTTCAAGACTGGCGCCCTTGCGCTGGTCGGCGACATTTCCTCTTCCACGACGGAACACACGCGGACCATGAACATGGTCGAGGGATTTTTTGGCGTCGGGGCAATCGTTGGCCCGTTTCTGGTTACGCAGCTTGCCGCGGGCGGGGTGTCCTGGCGCTGGCTATACGTCGTTGCCGGCACCCTTTGCGTCGTTCTGATGCTGATTGCCGTGCGCGCCCGCTATCCGCAACCCGCCGCGAGCCAGGAGCAGCCGCGAGCTGCCGGCGGCTCGATGGGCTTGCTCAAGGACCCGTATGCAATGGGTTTTAGCGGCGCCGCATTTGCCTACGTCGCGGTCGAGTGTGCGATCTATGTCTGGATGCCGACCTTGCTCACCGATTACCACGGACCGGCCACGCTGGTCGCGGCATATGCCTTGCCCATATTCTTCACCCTGCGTGCGGCCGGGCGCTTTGTGGGCGCGTGGCTGCTGGGCCGCTTCGAATGGTCCCTGGCGATCGCCATCTGCGCGGCCGCCATATTTGCCTGCTTTGCCGGCAGCCTGCTGGGCGGCATCGACGCCGCGGTTTTCCTTCTGCCCCTTGCCGGACTGTTCACGTCCATCATGTACCCGACCATCAACTCCAAGGGCATAGGCTGCTTTGGCGGGGCCGATCATGGGCGCGTGGCCGGGGTGATTCTGTTTTTCACCTGTGCGGGGGCGGCTTTGGGTCCCCTATCGATGGGGGCTGTAAGTGATGCTTTGGGCGGCGCCCGTTACGGCTTCATGCTCGCCACGGTCTTTGCCGCGTTGCTTGCCATCGGCTTGACCCTCAACTGGATCCTTAAGCCAGCGCACGCGCGCCTCGCCGCAGGCGAATCGATTGCCGGAGCCTTCGGATGAAAAACCAGGTGCAGCTGATCACCTACGTCGACCGGCTGGCCGGCGGTGGGTTTGCCCGCCTGCAGCAACTTCTGCAAGGCCCACTGGCGGGCCTGTTCGGCGGCGTTCACGTGCTGCCGTTTTTTCACCCGATCGATGGCGCCGATGCCGGGTTTGACCCGATCGACCATACCCAGGTCGATCCGCGGCTGGGAAGCTGGGGCGATGTCCGGCGCCTTGCGCAGCAATTCGAGCTCATGGGCGATGTGATCGTCAATCATGTTTCGAGCGAGTCCCCGCAGTTTCGCGACTTCCTGGCCCGCGGCGCTTCCTCGGCCTTTGAGAAGCTCTTCCTGAGTTTTGAGCGCGTCTTTCCCAATGGGGCGCGCGAGCAAGACCTCAGGGCGATCTACCGGCCTCGCCCCGGGTTGCCATTCACCGTGGTTTCCTTGGCCGACGGGCAAAAGCGGGTGATGTGGACGACCTTCACGACCCAGCAGATCGATATCGACGTACACCATCCGCAAGGCCGCGCGTATCTGGACGGCATTCTGGATGCCTTTGCCGCGAGCGGGATTCGCAGTGTGCGTCTGGACGCGGTGGGCTACGCGATCAAGAAGGCCGGCGCCAGCTGCTTCATGATGCCCGAGACCTTCGAATTCATCGACGAATTTGCCGGCGCCGCACGCGCGCGCGGCATCGAGGTACTGGTCGAGATTCACTCCTACTACCGCAAGCAGATCGAAATCGCCCGGCGCGTCGACTGGGTCTACGACTTTGCCCTGCCACCGCTCGTCCTGCACGCGATCGCTTTTGGCACGGCCGAACGCCTCCGGCAGTGGATCGACATCCGCCCGCACAACGCACTGACCGTCCTGGACACCCACGACGGCATCGGCGTGATCGACATCGGTGCCGATGCCGGCGCCCGCCAGGAGCGTCCGGGGTTGGTACCCGATGCTGAACTGGAGCGTCTGGTCGAGGTGATCCACGAGCGATCGAACGGAACCAGCCGCAAGGCAACGGGGGCGGCCGCGTCAAACCTGGACCTCTACCAGGTCAATTGCACGTTTTACGATGCGCTGGGCGGCAATGACCGGCTCTACCTCCTGGCCCGCGCCGTGCAGTTCTTCCTGCCGGGAATTCCCCAGGTCTATTACGTGGGCTTGCTGGCCGGGGGCAACGACATGGACCTCTTAGAGCGCACCCATGTGGGGCGCGACATCAATCGCCACTACTTCACACCCGCGCAGATCGAGCAGGCCCTGGCGCGTCCCGTGGTACAGGACCTCTTCGACCTCATCCGCCTGCGCAACACCCATCCGGCCTTTGCCGGGCGGTTCAGCGTGGGTGGGGATACCCCTGCGCAGCTGGTGCTGCGCTGGGACACCGACAACGAGACGGTGGAGCTGCGCGCCGATTTTGCTACCGGGGACTTTACGCTGCTCGCGGGTACAGGCGGCACCCAGCAAGCGATGGCCTTGCGCTGCACGCGCTAGCTGCCGCGCGCGCAAAAAAAGGGCCGCAGAAGGCGGCCCCGGTGCAATATCCCCTCGCGGGGCGTAGCGCTCAGAATGAATAGGCAATTCCCGCCTTGATCGTTCGGCCGTCCAAGGCGCGCGCATTGCCAGCGCCGTCGGATTCGGTATAGGCAAGCTGATTGAACAAGTTGTTCACGCCCACGGTCAGCACCGTTGAGGGCACGACCGGATAGCGCACGAACGCATTGACAATCACGTAGCCGGGCAGGGTGTTGCCGCTGTTGCTCGAGGCCGACGTTCCCGCGAAGTTCACGCCGGCGCGCGCCGTGCCCAGGTCGTAGGTCACCGCGCCCTGGTACACGGCATGGGCCTGTCGATCCGGCGTTGTGCCGATTGTGGCCGGTTTCAGTGCCGAGGTGATCTTGGCGTTGGTCAGCGTTACGCCACCATTAAGGCGCACATTGCCCACCACGTATCCCGCCTCCACTTCCGCGCCGTTGGACAAGTAGTGGTTGGCGGTGGTGATCTGCGTTGTCAGATCGTAATTGGACTCGCTAATGCGCGCCTGGAACAGTGTCAGGAACAAGCTGGCGTCGCCGGCATGCAATTTAACCCCTCCCTCGAGTTGTTTGACCTCGTTGATTGGCACCGGTCCGCCATCGACCGGCCCCGCCCCCCAGGCCTGGCGATCGCCATTGAAAGACACGCCATCGCTGTAGCGGGCAAACAAGGACAAGGGCTGCGCGATACGGTAATTGCCGCCCAATGAATAGGAGGTGTGCGCTACGCTGTAATCGATCGCGCCCGAGGGGTTGTTGGCGCCCGCTGGCGTGACTGTCAGCGATGGGCTGTACACCGGCGCGCCCGACGCGAAGCTAGGCGCCGAGTAGTAGCCCGACGCGGTCTGCGCATCCCGGCGCACGCCGGCATCGACGTTCAGGGCACCAAAACCCCCCGTGACGTTCAAGTAGGGCGACGCCATCTGGTAGGTCGCGTCAATAACGCGCTGGCAACAGCCGCCGAAAGCTGACGTGCCGTTGATCGAGGAAGACAGCACCGCAGGCTTGTTGCCGTTGGCCTCGAGCAGGTACTGGTTGAAGTTCCAGGTCATGCCAACACGCTGCGAAGAGGTGTACAGGCCCGCGGTGGCAGCCATGTTGTCTTGCCCGCCCAGCGAGAAATGACGCGCAAGCTGCAAATCATTGGCGGTAAGACTGGCGTCATTGATGTTGGTGTTGAACACGACCGCAGTAAAGGCGTTGCCCGTGTAGGCCTTGCCCGCATTCGGTCCGGTGAGGTACGTGGTGCCGGCCGGCGCCGGGGCTTCGCCGGCCGCTCCCGCGCTCGAGCCGCCGTTGTAGACGCCCAGAAAATGCCCGGAATTGCTTGCGTAGCGGAACCGCTCTTCCAGCTTCCATCCGCGTCCCAGATTCAGCGAGGCTTCGGCACCGATTGCCGAGGACTTGGCGGAAAAGCCATCGTTGACATTGGATACGGTCGAGGTGTTGTTCGAGTTAAGCGCAGCGTCGGGCAGCAGGTAGGGGGAATAAAAACTCGCGGTGCGTGGGTCGATTCCGGCCAGCGGTTGAATATTTCCGCCAACCGTGCGCACGGGCACCGGGAGGTTGGTTGGGGTACGGTCGTCGAGTTCCTTCAGGCTTACCCGGATATAGCCGTTTTCCAGGGTCTGCGTGACATTGGCGCGAATCTGTCCGCCGTGCTCGATGTCAACGCCGCCATCGCGCGAACCGTTGCCTTCGCGATAAAAGCCGCCGATGTAGTAGTGGGTCTTAGGGCCAATTGCACCACCCTTACCGAAGTCGTAGCGCGTCTCCTTGAAATTGACGCCCTCGGTCAGGCCGATATTGGTTTCCTCGGTGTCGCCGGTCTTGCTGATGAAGTTGATAATCCCGCCCGGCGCATTGGTTGCAAGGGTCGAGCCGGAGCCGCCCCGCACCGCTTCGACTCGTTCGGTAACCGAATCCGTGCGGATGTAGCTGTCCGGCGTCAGAAAGTTCAGATCGCCAATTTGCAGAATCGGCAGGCCGTCTTCCTCAAACAGCATGTAACGCGAGCCCCCGGCTGAAAGAGGAATGCCACGCACGGTCACATTGGCGTTGCTGCTGCCGCTGCTTGCCTCCGCGTGGATGCCAGGGATGGATCGCAGGATGTCGGTTGCGCTGGTCGGTTGCAAGTCCTGGATCTGATCGGCGTCCATCGTACTGATGGACACACTGGAGTTCATCTTGGACACGCCCTCCGTCGTCCCCGTCACAACGATCGCATCAAGTTCGAGCGCGTCGCCGGACGAGGCAAGTTTGCCCGCGTCGGCAGTGGGCGCGCTCGCGCCAGGCGCGGCTTCCTGCGCCTGCGCGTAGCCAAGGTGCAGCAAGGCCAGCGAAACGGCCGCAGCGGTGGTGCGAAACGCAAAGCGTTGCAAATTCATCTGTCTGTCTCCTAGATAATTCCAACTTCCCGATGGATGGGGGCTCGCCGCGAATGTGACCGCGGGTGCCGCCGCGAAAAGGCGCGGTGCCGATCCCTTGCGCCGTACTGGCCGCGAATTATGGAAAGAAATGCAATCGATGGCAATAAATTCGTTTTTTTCTGTGTCAAATATGCAAATTCATTTATTTATCCAATACATACGAATTTACGCAAACGATAGCAAGATTTGTGCATCGCGCCATTCGCCTTCGGAGAAATGCGCGCATGACGCGCAGCCATTCGGTGGGACCGCCTAGGCGTCGTGGTTTGCTAATGCACATCGCTGCGGCCGGTATCGTGCGCGGCCGCTGAAAGGCGATGGCCGCTATTCGGGGGCTGTCGTGTCCGCGAGTTTCTCCGGAGGCTGCGACGTAGATGGTCTTGTGGCGGTACGCACCGGCATTACGCCGCCACCGCGCCAGTCGCCCCGCGGTTGGTTCTATGATCCGCTACCGCAATGGGGGTGAAGGCCAATGAATCCAGACTTCCTGCAGTCCGATCAATGCCGCGCCGCAGGCCATGCACCCACGCCGCGTCGGTGCCGGACGCTCAAACGGTGCACGGGGCGCATTGCGTGCACCGCGCTTGCCCTGCTGATCCTTGCCCCGGGTCCGGGTTGGGCCCTGGCGCATAGCGTCGAGCGCTATGACGTCGCAGCCAGCGGGGTGCGTCTGCAAATCAGCGCGCCGCGCGCCGATATCCTGCGCGTGCGAGTGAGCCGCGGCGCCCTGCCCGAGGATGCCTCTTGGGCGGTATTGCCCGACGTGCGCAAGGTGCGCGTTCCCATGGAGCTGCGCGAATCCGGCGGCAATTCCGAACTGCGGACCGCCAAGCTCGTGGTCTCCGTCAATCGCAAGACCTTGGAGGTCGTCGTGCGCAGCCCCGAGGGCCGGGTGCTATCGGCGGACGTACCGGGCCGGGCGCTGCGCTTTGACGGCGCCCGTTTTCGCCTGCGCAAGCAAATGCCCGAGGACGCTCACTACTTTGGCCTGGGTGACAAGACCGGACCGCTCGACCGGCGCGGCGGTGTGTTCACCTGCTGGAACAACGATGCCTTCGGCTACGGCGAGGGCTCCGATCCGGTCTACAAGTCCATTCCATTTTTTCTGCAAATCGGCGAGGACGGCCAGGGCAGCGGGCTATTGCTGGACAACACCTGGCGCAGCTCTTTCGATTTTGGCCGCACCGAGCCGGACACGCTCGTTCTGGGTGCCGAGGGCGGCCCGATCGATTACTACGTGCTCGCCGGTCCCGATCCAAAGTCCCTGGTGCGCCAGTACGCCTACCTCACCGGGACCGCGCCGCTGGCGCCAATGTGGGCCCTGGGCTTTCAGCAGTCGCACTACAGCTACATGACCCAGCAAGAACTGCAGTCCATCGCCGACCGCCTGCGCGCCGATCGACTGCCTGCCGACGTGCTGTACATGGACATCGATTACCAGGATCGCAATCGCCCGTTCACCGTCGATGAAAAGGCCTATCCGGATCTGGCCGGCCTGGCGCGGCATCTGCGCGAACAAGATCTGCGCCTGATCCTCATCACCGATCTGCACATCGCCCTTGCGCCGGGGCAGGGCTACGCGCCGTACGATCAGGGCAAGGCGGGCGACTTCTTCGTGAAAAACCCGGACGGCTCGGATTACGTCGGCGTGGTCTGGCCCGGTGATGCCGTCTTCCCCGATTTCAGCCGCGTCAAGGCGCGGCAGTGGTGGGGCTCCTTGTACGAACCCTTCGTGCGCGCCGGGGTCTCCGGATTCTGGAACGACATGAACGAGCCGGCCATCTTCAAGCGGCGCGACAAGACCATGCCCCTGGACACGGTGCACCGCATCGAGGAGCCGGGCTTTGCCCCGCGAGCGGCAAGCCACGCGGAAATGCACAACGTCTACGGCATGCTCAACTCGCGCGGCACCTACGAGGGCCTGCGCAAGATTTCGCCGGATCAGCGACCGTTCGTCCTGACGCGCGCCAGCGCGGCCGGTGGGCAGCGCTATGCGGCAACCTGGACCGGCGATAACGCCTCAACCTGGGCGCATTTGCGCCTATCCACGCGCCAGCTCGCGAACCTGGGACTGAGCGGCTTTGCCTATGCGGGCGACGACATCGGTGGCTTTGCCGGCCCGGCACCGTCGGCCGAACTGCTCACCCGCTGGATCGAGGTCGGCGCCTTCAATCCGATTTTTCGAGATCACTATGAGAAGGGCAAGCCGCCACAGGAACCTTGGGTCCATGGCCCCGAACAGGAGGACATCCGGCGCCATTACATCGAGGAGCGCTACCGCCTGATGCCCTATCTGTACGCGCTTGCCGAGGAGAGCAGCCGTACCGGCATGCCCATCCTTCGGCCGGTGTTCCTCGAATACCCCGAGGTGCTGGGCCGTGATGGCTCGCCGGGAAATGCGACGGACGACCAGTTCCTGCTGGGACCGGACCTGTTGGTTGCGCCGTCAAGCGCCATGGAGTCGCCTGCCGCCTACAAGGTCCGGCTGCCGGGCAAGGGCGGATGGTATGACTATTGGACCGGAAAGCGAGTCGATTCCGACCTTCTGACCATCGTGCCGCGCCTGGACCTGCTGCCAGTTTTTGTGCGCGCCGGCGCGATCCTGCCGCGCCAGCCTCTGGTCCAGAGCACGGGCGAAACGCCGGCCGGCAACCTGGAGCTTCACGTATATCCCGGCCCGGACTGCCACGGGGAGCTGTACCTGGACGATGGCGTGAGCTTTGCCTACCAGCGCGGAGATTTTCTGCGCCAGGCACTGCAGTGCAGCGTTGGCGAGGGCGAAATCACCGTTCGGTTTGGCGCGCGCGAGGGCAGCTTTGCGCCCTGGTGGAAGCGGGTCACGGTCTTGGTTCATGGCTGGAGTGCGCCGGGCGCGCAGGCCAGCCTGGAGGCCGCGGGACTATCCACGAGCGTCGATGCAGCCGCCCAGACCGTGCGCCTGGAGCTTGCCGATCCGGCGCGCGCCGCGACGCTACGGATTACCACGCGATAGGTTGCCGGCGCGGGGTGCGCCCTGCGCGCCTTCCTGGGCAAGGCGGCGCAAGGCGGGCCGGGCCATCGGGATGGACAGCACGGTGCTGCCCACCGCCATCAGCAGCAAGGCGGTGAAGGCATCGTCGGTGATGATCCTCTTGTCCAGCAAGACGTTGGCAAAGATGATCATGATGAGCGCCTTGGTCTGCAGCAACCACGCAATGAGCGCGGCCTCGGCGGGTCGCCATCCGAGGATGCGCCCGGCAATCTTGACGCCGAGCCACTTGCCGGCAACGGCCGCAACGAGCAGGCCGGTCGCGGCCAGGACAACAGCCGATCCGCCCATCGACCAGTTGGTGCGCAGGCCGGTACTGAGAAAAAACACCGGCATCAACACCAGCAGCACATGGTGGCGCAGCAGGTCCAGTTGATCCTGCTCAAACCATTGGGAATCCATCACGGCACCGGCCAGGAAGGCGCCGACCATGAAGTGCAGGCCCGACCAGTCGGCGCTGAAGCCGACGATGGCCAGCCAGATCAATCCGGCATACCAGCGGTCCCGCGACGCCAGACGCGGAACGAGTTGACGAATGCCGTAGGTTGCCAGCGCAAAGCACAGCAGAAAAGCGACCTGACGGCCCACCCGTTGCCAGTCCATGAGAATGAGGGCGAGCACACCCCAGATCGCCACGTCGTCCAGACTGGCATAGCGCAGGATGCGCTGGCCGATGGGCTGGCGCAGGATCTGCAGTTTTTCCATGAAAAGGATGAGAATCGGCAGGGCGGTCACCGCGCAGGACATGCCGATTCCGGCGACAAATTGCCACGGCTGCCCGTTGGCGCCGAGCCAGCCATCCTGGCCGAGCAAGACGACGCCGGCGACGGCGCCCAAGGCCAGCGGCGTGCCCAACGCGAGCCCAGCCGTGATGCCGCTTTCGCGCCGGTTGCGCCATACCTGGTGCAGATCCAGTTCCATGCCGGCAATCCAGACAAAGAGCATAACTGCCCACCAGGCCACGCCATTGAGCGCCTGCACCACCGCCGGCGCGAAGACCACGTGGTAGTAGGAAGGAAGGAGCGCGCCTAGGGCCCCCGGACCCAGTGCGATTCCGGCCAGGATCTGCACGACGACCAGGGGCGCAAAGTCATCCACCTTCGCCAGGCGCCATAGCAGGTACGGCACCGCGAAGATGATGATCATGGCCACCAGAAAGACTTCGCTGGTATTCAAGCGCGCTCCGAGACCGGGGTTGGATCGCCGGGGAAGTTGTCGGAAAGGCTGGCCGCTTGCCCCGCGCCCAGGCAGCGTTGCCACGGCAATCATGACAGCAGTGGCCCTCGCGGTGTTGGGCCCGCCCGGGGCCGACGGCCAAGGCCGGGCGTCCGATGATATTTTCCTCGTTGCGCCCAAAATCGTGCCGTACCATTGCCCGCGGGCGAACCCAAAGCGAGGCGCGCGGTCGCTGATTCTTACTGCCGGTCGCAACCCGCTTCCTACCCATGACGCATATTGAATTGCACTCCTCCGGACCGCGCGTATCGCGCATCGTTCTGGGCGCGTGGCGCCTGGCCGATCGACATTGGGAAACCAGGGACTTGCGCGCCCTGGTGGAGGCTTGCCTGGAGCTGGGCGTGACCACTTTTGATCACGCGGACATCTACGGCGATTACCGCTGCGAGTCGCTGTTCGGCGCGGTTCTGCGAGAGGCTCCTTCCCTGCGCGCAGGCATGCAAATCGTGAGCAAGTGCGGAATCAAGCTGGTATCGGAGCGCCGCCCCGGCCACTGCGCCAAGCTCTATGACAGCAGTGGCGCCCATATCCGGGCCAGTGTCGACCGCTCCCTGCAGGAACTGGGCACCGACTACCTGGACCTGCTCTTGCTGCACCGGCCCGATCCGCTGATGGATGCCGACGAGACGGCGGCGGCCCTGAGCGAGCTGGTGGCGCACGGCAAAGTGCGCCACCTGGGTGTTTCCAACCACCTGCCGGCCCAATTTGATGTATTGACCTCGCGGCTCACCATTCCGCTGGTCACCAACCAGATCGAACTTTCCGTGCTGCAGTTACAGGCCTTTGCCGACGGCACGCTGGATCAATGCCAGCGGCTGCGTGTGGCGCCCATGGCCTGGTCGCCGCTGGCCGGCGGGACGCTGTTGCACGGCTCGCAGCCCCGCGAGCAGCGCGTGCGTGAGCAGTTGCGCACAGTTGGTTTGGCGCTGGGTGGCGCCAGCGTGGATCAGGTCGCTCTCGCCTGGCTGTTGCGCCATCCGGCCCGGGTCGTGCCGATCCTTGGGACCTCGCGCCTGCCGCGTGTGCGCGACGCCGTGGCTGCGCTGGACCTGGAACTTACGCGCGAGCAGTGGTTCGCGATCTGGTGCGCGTCCAACGGCGCCGAGGTGCCCTGAGCCGTCCTAGGCGCTCGCCCGAACGATCAGTTCGGTAGGCAAGGTGTGCGAGTGGGGCGCAACACCGTCAAGAAACGACAGCAGTGCCGTGACCAGGGCCCGCCCGCCCGCATCAATCGCCTGGCGCACGGTGGTTATGGGTGGATGAAAGTGCGCCGCCAGGACCACGTCGTCGTAGCCGACGACCGATACGTCGCCGGGAACAGCCAGGCCCAGATCGCGCAGGGCGCTGATCGCGGTCATCGCGATAAGGTCGCTGCAGGCAAAGATCGCGTCAAAGGCGAGGCGCTGCGCGCGTAGCTGGGCGATCGCCTCGCGCGCGCTGTCGGCCAAGAACGCTGTGGGCCGCGTCAGCGCGGGGTTGGCCTTGAGGCCGGCTTGCGCCAGCGCCTGGCAATAGCCCTCATAGCGGTGGGCGACTTCGGGCAGTGACGTGTCGCCGAAAAAGGCAATCTTCTTGCGCTTGCGCGCGATGAGAAACTCGGTGGCCAGGCGGCCGCCCTCGACGTTGTTGCAACCGACCGTGCAGTACACCTGGTTGGGAAGCTGCGCACCCCAGACGACCATGGGCACGCCGCGTGTTGCCAGTTGATTCAGGTGGTCGTGGTGGTGCCATTGACCGATCAGGATGATGCCCATCGCCCGCCCGGAGTCGTAGGTGGCCGCGGCCTGGCGCAGATCGTCGGCATCGACGCGCGATACCAGCATCTCGAAGCCGCGCTCGGTGAGCGCTTGGGCGATGCTGCCCAGGATTCCCAGGAAGAATGGGTCGCTCATCTCCTGGCGCATTTGGGTCGTATAGGGCACCACGACCGCCACCGTGGTGCTGTGTCCCAGCCGCAATTCCTTGGCGCCCGCATTGACGGTGTAGTTGAGCGAGCGCGCCAGCTCGGCGACGCGCGTCCGCGTGGCCTCCTTGACCAGGCGGCTGCCGCTGAGGGCGCGCGATACCGTGGTCGTCGATACGCCGGCCAGACGCGCGATATCGGTCATTTGCAGGCGCTTGCCCGCGACGGTGCCGGGCGCGTCGGGGCGCAATGCCGGGCGGGCGGCGCGCGGATCCTGGGATTTCATGCGCCCAATTGTAGGGGGTCGCAATGACCCGCGCAGACCGTTGCGGTTGCCGGGGCCGACGCCCCCGCAGCCGCGCGCCGGCCCTTGCTCGCCACGCGCCAGGCCCGGCCAGCGCGCCAGGGATTTCTCTTACAGGCGCTCGAACACCGCCGCGATTCCCTGGCCGCCGCCAATGCACATGGTCACCAGGGCGTAGCGTCCACCGCTGCGGTGCAGTTCATAGATGGCCTTCACGGCCAACACCGCGCCCGAGGCGCCAATCGGGTGGCCCAGGGCAATGGCGCCCCCATTGGGGTTGGTCTTCTTCGGGTCCAGCTCCAGCCCGCGCGACACCGCGATCGCCTGCGCGGCGAAGGCTTCGTTGCTTTCCACCAGATCGATCTTGTCGAGGGTAAGGCCCGCCTTTTTCAAGGCCAGCTTGGACGCAGGAATCGGTCCCTCGCCCATCACCTCATTGGGTACGCCGGCCAGCGCATAGGACACCAGGCGCGCAAGCGGCTTATGAGCGCCGGCCGCGGCCACGGCGGCATCGGCCAAAACCAGGAATGCCGCACCATCGTTGATTCCCGAGGCATTGCCCGCTGTCACCGAGCCGTCCTTCTTGAACGCGGGTTTCATCTTGCCCAGCGTTTCCATGGTGGTGGCCGGCTTGACGTGTTCGTCCGTGTCAAAAGTAATGTCGCCCTTGCGTGTTTGTTTGACGATCGCAACGATCTGCGACTTGAAGCGGCCCTCCGCGATGGCCGCGGCGGCGCGCTTGTGCGACTCGCAAGCCACTGCGTCCTGCTCTTCGCGGCTAATGCCCCACTTGGTCACCAGGTTCTCGGCAGTGATGCCCATATGGCCGACACCAAACGGGTCGGTCAGCGTCGCGACCATCATGTCGATCAATTTGGTGTCGCCCATGCGCGCGCCGCTGCGCATGGCGCTCGACAGGTAGCCGCCGCGGCTCATCACCTCCACGCCACCACCGATGCCATAGTCGCAATCGCCCAGCAGAATGTTTTGCGCGGTGGAGACAACGCCCTGCAGGCCGGACGAGCACAGGCGGTTTACTGCCATTGCCACCGACTCCATCGGCAACCCGGCCTGAATCGAGGCCACCCGGGCAACGTAGGGGAAACGGCTCTCGGTGGGAATCGTGTTGCCGACCGTGACGTAGTTGATTGATTTGGGGTCAACGCCCGAGCGCTGCACCGCCTCCTTCATGACCGTGCCCGCGAGCTCCGCGGGCTCGATATCGGCCAATGCGCCTGCAAAGGTACCAATTGCCGACCGGGCCGCGCCCAGCACCACCACATCACGTTTGCTCATGACCTTCTCCCTGCGATCAAATTTGCGCCAGCCCGCCAGTAGAACAAGGCCGCCTTGCAGCTACCTTACACCAATCGCCACGGGCAAGGCGGCAATGGGACGCTTGGGCTGCACGCCAGTGCGAGCGCGCCAGGGCATACGGTAATGAAGATTTCGTATTTTGAAAAAAGGGGCTTGGGCGCGTAGGCTCGCCGCTTTCCTGAATCACTATTGGAGACCGATCATGGCGCAAGCTGGCGGCCGCGATAACTGGCGCTTTGAAACGAAGTCCGTGCACAGCGGATATTCCCCGGACCCCACGACCAAGGCGGTCGCCGTACCGATCTATCAGACGGTGGCCTATGCCTTTGACAACGCCCAGCACGGTGCCGACCTCTTTGACCTCAAGGTGCCGGGCAACATCTACACGCGCATCATGAACCCGACCCAGGACGTGCTTGAGCAACGCGTTGCGGCGCTGGAGGGAGGAATTGCGGCGCTCGCCCTGGCATCGGGCCAGGCTGCGGTGACCTACTCGATACTGACCATCGCCGAGGCCGGCGACAACATCGTCGCTTCCAGCGCGCTGTACGGCGGCACCTATAACCTGTTTGCCCACACTTTGCCCCAATACGGCATCGCCACGCGGTTTGCCGACTACCGCAAGCCCGATTCGTTCGAACCCTTGATCGACGCAAAGACCAAGGCGGTCTTTGTCGAATCGCTGGGCAACCCCCAGGGCAACGTTACGGATTTCGAGCGCATCGCCGAGATCGCCCATAAACACGGCGTGCCCTTGATCGTGGACAACACCGTGCCCACGCCCTACCTGTGCCGCCCCTTCGAGCACGGTGCCGATATCGTCGTGCATTCCCTTACGAAATACCTCGGAGGGCACGGCACGAGTCTGGGTGGCGCAATCGTCGATTCCGGCAGATTCCCCTGGGCGCAACACAAGGACCGCTTCCGACGCCTGAACGAGCCGGACGTGAGTTATCACGGTGTCGTCTACACCGACGCGCTCGGCCCGGCGGCGTATATCGGCCGGGCGCGCGTTGTTCCCCTGCGCAACATCGGCGCGGCCATATCGCCGTTCAACGCCTTTTTGATCCTGCAGGGCATCGAAACCCTTGCCTTGCGCGTGGACCGAATCAGCGAAAACGCTCGGAAGGTCGCCCAGCACCTCAAAGGGCATGCCAAGGTTGAGTGGGTGAACTACGCCGGACTGGAAGGCCATCCCGACCACGCCCTGGTGCGCAAGTATCTGTCCGGCAAGGCCTCGGGTCTGCTCACCTTTGGTCTCAAGGGTCCGGCCGGACAGGGCCGGGAGCGCGGCGCACGCTTCCTGGACGCCTTGCAACTGTTCACGCGGCTGGTCAACATCGGTGATGTGCGCTCGCTGGCGACGCACCCGGCCTCAACAACCCACCGGCAGCTCTCGGCCGAGGAACTGGTGAAGTCGGGCGTGAGCGAGGATACGGTGCGCCTTTCGCTGGGCATCGAGCACATTGACGACCTGCTGGCGGATCTGAACCAGGCGCTGGCCGCCGTGTAGTGGACAGCGGCCCCGACTATCGGGCGGTGTTGCCGCCATCGACGGCGAGCGTGGTGCCCGTAATGAAGCTGGCATCCTCGGAGAGCAGGAAGCGCACCGCACGCGCGATTTCCTGGGGCCGGCCAAAGCGCCCGAGTGGAAGTCCACCGGGAACGTTGAGGGCGGGCGCTTCTTGCGCCCAGCGCTCGACCTCGGTATCTCCGGGGCATACGGCGTTGATGCGGATGCCCTCGCGCGCATGGTCCAGGGCCATGGCGCGCGTCATCTGCACCACCGCACCCTTGCTGGCGCAATAGGCCACGGCGGCCTCGCCGGCAACGAGCCCCCAGTCGGAGGCGTTGTTGACGATCGCGCCACCGCCTTGCCGGCGCATGGCGGGAATGACGGCCTTGCTCATCCGCCACACGGCGGTCACATTCAGCGCCAGCACCTGCGCCCAATCGGCCTCGCTGGTACCCTCGGCGGTGCCGCCCAGCACGATGCCGGCATTGTTGAACAAGCCGTCGATCCGGCCATGGCGCTCCAGAATCCGTGACACAAGAGCGGCTCCTGCATCGACCTGCAGCAGGTCGAGCGCCTGGTATTCGGCAACGCCGCCCGCGTCGCGGATCTGCTCCTCCAAGGCCCGCCCCAGGGCCGCGCGCCGACCCGTGAAGATGACGTGCGCGCCATCGCTAGCGAGCAGTTGCGCCGTTGCCTTGCCGATCCCCGAGGTGCCGCCGGTGATGACGATTACGCGTTGGGCTTGCGGCATGGCGCGGCACCTTGTTTGGATATCAATAGCCCAGCGGATTCGTGCTCTGCCAGCGCCAGGCGTCGGCGCACATCTGCGCCAGCGTGCGCTGCGCCTGCCAGTGCAATTCGCGCGCGGCGCGGCCCGCATCGGCCCAGCACGCGGCCACGTCGCCCGGGCGGCGCGCCGCGATCTCGTACGGGATGGCTTTGCCGGAGGCGGTTTCAAAGGCGCGCACCACTTCGAGCACGCTATGACCACGCCCAGTTCCCAGGTTGAAAATGCGCACGCCAGCGTGGCCACGCCGCTGGCGCAAGGCGGCCACATGACCCTCGGCAAGATCCATCACATGGATGTAGTCGCGCACGCCCGTTCCATCGACGGTGGGGTAGTCGTTGCCAAATACGGTAAGGCGATCGCGGCGGCCGACTGCAACCTGGCTCACGAAGGGCATCAGGTTGTTGGGGGTTCCCTGCGGATCCTCGCCGAGCATCCCGCTGGGGTGTGCGCCCACCGGATTGAAATACCGCAGCAGGGTCACCGACCAGTCGGGATGCGCAATCGCAAGGTCGCGCAGCATTTCCTCCACCATGAGCTTGGTGCGCCCATACGGATTGGTCGCCCCGGTTGGCGCATCCTCGGCGAGGGGCATGGCCTGCGTTTCGCCGTACACCGTCGCCGACGAACTGAACACGAAGTTGCGCACCCCCGCTTCGTGCAAGGCTTCCAGCAACACGCATGTTCCGTGGACATTATTGTCGTAATAGGCCAAGGGAGCCCGCACGGATTCGCCCACGGCCTTGAGTCCAGCAAAGTGAATTGCCGCATCGATCGCATGCGCGCGCAGAACCTGGTCAAGGAATCCGCGATCGCGCACGTCGCCCTGGAAAAAAACCGGGCGTACCCCGGTAAGCGATGCGATGCGGTTCAGAACTTCTGGCTTGCTGTTGCAAAAATTGTCCAGGACGACTGGCGTTAGGCCCGCTTCGATGAGGCGCACGCAGGTCAGGCTGCCGATATAGCCAGCGCCCCCGGTAAGCAGGATTTTCATGGGGCCCTACTGTACGTCGGGGGCCGGTCGGCTTGGGTCTTCTGGTGCAAACGTGCTCCAATGTGGGACCGGTGAATCGGGCCCATGGCCAGCGCCGTTCGATGTTTGCAATGCAGGCTCCACGGGGAGAATGCGTCCATGCCCAATCGCCTTGCCCGCTTTCTGTTGCACTGGATCGTGACTTCGCTGTCGCTGTGGGTCGCCAGCGAGGTATTTGCCGGCATTCACTTTGCCGATCCCTCGGCGCTGATCGTCTCGGCGCTCCTGCTCGGATTTGCCAACGCCATCGTTCGGCCGCTACTTATCATTCTCACCCTGCCCCTTACCTTGGTGACTCTGGGCCTGTTCCTTCTGGTGATCAACGCCATTGTGCTGCAACTGGTGGCGGCTCTGGTCAGTGGTTTCACGATATCGAGTTTTGGCACAGCGTTTCTTGCGAGCATTTTCATTTCCATAACGAGCTATCTCATCGGCGCATTGCTGGGCGCCGGCAACACGCCTCGCTGATGCCCGGGTTCGCGTGCGGGCGGCCCGGGCTAGCGTTTGCTCGGACTTGAAAGGACCACCCAGTTCCTGGCGCCGCACTTGGGACAGGCCATCTGTCGCTCAAAGGCGCTGGCGCCCATGATGTCGGTAACTTCCAGGCGCGCCCCCTGGCAGGCCGGGCATAGAACGCGAGCCCCGGGATTGCCAGCCAGTTTGGCGCCGGCGTCCATCCAGCGCTTGGTCAAATCGCTCATCGCCCGTCCCCTGGTTCGCTGCGCGGAATTCTAGAGCCCCAAGGATCAGACGCGCGGGCGCATGTTCGGGGTGCATCGCGGCACCGGATTAGCGAATTTGCACCGATTCTGGGAACAATACATAAGAATAATCAATGTATTTATTTGTTTTAAATCAATAAATCGAAAGTAATTCTGATATTGTTGCGGTGCATCAGGCGTTTTTGAGAGTCATTAGGCTTTCAAAGTTAGGAGGAACCAATGAACGCAGACTTTGTATCGCACGAATCGATTTTCACTTCGTTGGACGAGCCGCCCATGGATCTGGCGCTGGCCCAGCATCACCTGCAAAAGCTCAACCTGGCGTCGCGCCAAAACCAGCGTTACGTGCAGGAGAGCATCGCCTATCATCTGGATAAGGCGGAAGCGGCCATTTCCCGTGCAAACAATGACGCAGTGGCTGACCAGTACCTCGCGCAGATTGCCGCAGTACGGCGGGTTCTCGATAGCCGGCGCGCCTAGGCGCCGCGCATCCGGGATGCCGCTGGCGCGCGCATGCCGCGCAGGTTTTCCCGGGGCAAAAGCGCATGGGCGTGGTTCTTTCCCTCCTTTTAGGGGCGGCAGCAATTTTTGGCGCCTGCCTTGCGCTGGGTGGCCCGGCGGAACCCCCGCCAATGGCAAGCATCAGCGACCCGTTCCGGTCGCTGGACCTGGCCGATCTGCCGCCCCTTGCGCATTACCGTGCGCGCGACGGAGCGCAACTGGCATACCGGGCGTATCGGCCTGCGGCTGGCGCAAGCTCGGGCCGCATCGTGCTGGTTCACGGGTCGTCGGCCAGCAGTGTGAGCATGCACGCGGTAGCGCGCGAATTCGCCACGGCCGGATTTGCCGTTTTTGCACTCGATATGCGTGGCCATGGAGATTCGGGTGACCATGGCCACATCGCCTATGTCGGTCAGCTCGAGGACGACCTGGAGGATTTTGTCCGCGAAGTCGCCATTGCGGCGCCGCGCACGCTCGTCGGATTTTCCGCCGGCGGCGGTTTCGCGCTGCGCTTTGCCGGCGATACGCGGCAAAAGATCTTCGACAATTACCTGTTGCTCGCCCCGTTTATCAGTCAGGATGCGCCCAGCTATCGACCGGACAGCGGCGGTTGGGTGCGCGTGGGAGTTGTGCGATACCTGGCGATCGCGCTGTGCAATGCGGTCGGCTTGCGCGCATTCAATGACCTGCCGGTAACCCGATTTGCCCTGAGCGAGCAGGGGAAAAAATTCCTCACAGCCCAGTACTCCTACTCCCTCGCGGAAAACTTCCGGCCCTTGCGGGATTACCGCGCAAACATCCGCGCCATAGGACAGCCGATGCGGGTGCTCGTCGGGGTTGAAGACGAAGCATTTTTCGCCGACCGCGTAGCGGGCATTTTTCGCGCGGAAGGAAAGGAAATTCCGGTAACGCTGCTGCCCGGAATCGGGCACGCAACGCTGGTGCTTGATACCAATGCCATTCAGTTCCAGATTTCCGCCGTACGTGCGATGGAAAAATGAGCCGCGCGCACCAAGCGCCACGCCTGATTTCGCCGTCCTGCACGCATGCTTGTCGAACTCCCGTGGCTTGTGAAATCATCCCAGCGCGAGGACTGTGGAGCCGAAGCGTGAAGGCAATTCCGATCGTGGTGCTGATGGGTGCGGCGGTGGCGCTGGGGGTGCTGCTGGGTGTCGAATATCTGCGCCGCGTACGCAGCAAACCGGTGATCATTGGCATTCATTTGCTATTGGGAGCCGGTGGTCTAGAGGTGTTCGCCGTATTGTTGCGCGGCACTCCCGACGGTGAAGTCATGGCGCCCGGGCTTGTCGGCAATGCGGCGGCAGGGTTGATGTTCCTGGCCATGTTCACGGGACTGATCGCCCCAATGGTCGGGCGAAAATCGCGGCGCACCATGAATGTTGCGCTGGCCACGCACGCCAGCGTCGCCTCTCTGGGCTTTCTCCTCTTGCTGGCCTGGGTCATCCGCGGCGCATGACGCAGGGCGGATGCATCGCCATCGACCCGGCGGGCGCGGCAGCGCGACGGGCCAATTAGGCCGGAACTTCCCTGGCATGCACAGGTCCCAGGAAGGGCGGCTCGCAGCACGGGCGATTGGGAGAGATGAATGGCGCGCATATGGGCGGCGATTCGCAGCAACCGCGGCTTTCTTGCCCCGCTGTTGGTCTTTGGTTTGATCCGCACGGCAGTTGCCGACTACAACCCCGTGCCCTCGGGGTCCATGCATCCGTCCATACTCGAAGGCGATGTGGTGCTGGTCAATCGCCTGGCCTATCAACTCAAGCTTCCGCTGACTGACATCGTGCTCGCCCGCCTGGCGGAGCCTCGCCGGGGCGACATCGTGACTTTTTCCTCGCCGCAGGATGGCACGCGGCTTATCAAGCGGGTAATCGGCCTGCCGGGCGATGTGATCGCGATGCGCGCGAAGCGCCTTTTTCTAAACGGCCACCAAGTGACCTATAGCGTGGACGGCCCCGTTAGCGAGACCGACGCACAGGGTGTGGCGCGAGCCGGTACGCTCATGCGCGAAAACCTGGGCGAAAATCCCTATGACGTGCAATGGCTGCGCAGCATCGACAATCGACCCGACTTTGGGCCCATCCGGATCCCGCCCGATCGCTACCTGATGCTCGGCGACAATCGCGATAACAGCGCCGATTCGCGCTACATCGGCCTGGTAGCGCGCGAGCGCTTGATCGGGCGCGCCAACCGGATCCTTGTCTCCGTCGACATGACCGGCGACTGGATGCCCCGGTTTGCGCGCTTTGGCAAGAGCCTGTACGAGTAAGCAGATGAAAGCCCACCTTGCAACGTGCGCAATCCTCTTCCTGGCAATCCTGTGCTACGGCGCGGGCGCTGATGGCGGGGGCAATGAACTCATTGTTGTGGGGGCGGCTCTGGAGCTTTGGTTCTGGACGCGACTATTGCGACGCAGGCCACGCCCGCGCTAACCCTCGCGCTGCCCAAGGGGCGTTTTGGTAGGCGGCGCATCACTCAGAACAAACTCTGCTGCGTGCCTGCCAGTTCCGGAACTCGAAAATGCCGGGTGTCGAGCGCCATGCGCTCGGCATTCATGCCCAGGCGCCGGCAGGCAAGGGCAAAGCGCTGGCGCAGCAGGTCGGCAAGCAGCCCCGTGCCTTTCATGCGCGCACCAAAGCGCCCATCATCATCCTGGCCGCCGCGCAACTGACGATGCAAACTCATCACGTGCGCGGCGCGCAGGGGCGCGAATTCTTCCAGCCACTCGGCAAAGAGCCCGTGGACCTCCCGCGGCAGGCGCAACAGTACATACCCCGCCCTGCGCGCGCCCGCCCGCGCACTTGCCTCCAGGACGCTCTCCAGCTGGGGATCGGTAAGCGCCGGAATGACCGGCGCGACAATCACGCCGGCGGGAACGCCCGCTGCGCTCAGCGCTTCGAGTACCTGCAGGCGCCGGGCCGGCGCAGCGGCGCGCGGCTCCAGGGAGCGGGCCAGCGTTGCGTCCAGCGTGGCAATGGATAACCATACATGGACAAGTTCTTGCTGTGCCAGAGCGCGCAGCAAATCCAGATCGCGCAACACCAGGGCGGATTTGGTCGTGATGGCCACCGGGTGCCGGAACTTGGCAAGCACCTCCAGCACGGAACGGGTAATGCGCAGATCGCGCTCGATTGGCTGATAGGGATCCGTATTCGCGCCCAGCGCGATATGGGACGGCTGGTAGCCCGGGCGCCGAAGCTCCTGCTCGAGCAACTGGGCTGCATTGTCCTTGGCAAACAGCCGAGTTTCAAAGTCCAGCCCAGGGGACAGATCCAGGTAAGCATGGCTCGGGCGCGCATAGCAGTACACGCAACCGTGTTCGCAACCCCGATACGGATTGATTGATTGATCGAAGGGGATGTCCGGCGATTGATTGCGGCTGATGATGGAACGCGCTTGCTCAAGCGTTACGGTGGTTGGGAGCCGCGTGGACGCTGGTTCCTCCTCATCCCTGACGCGATCGAGGTGCTCCGAGTCCTGTATGTGGATTGCGTGCGCAAAGCGCGATTCGCGGTTGCTGCGCGCGCCGCGCCCCTTGAGCTCCGCGAACGCACCCTCCAGCAGCGCGGAGCGTATCGGCTTCAAGCTCGGTTCCCCCGGTTCATATACTGTTAAAATATACAGTATCGGCCTTTGGGGGGCAATAGGCGACGGGGGTCCTGGGCGAGTGCGCGAAGTTCCTTGGGCGCGGCTGCCCGTGCAATGGGAGGCGGCGCAGTCACGTTAAGGCGATGCGATAGCGCAGGCTCTCCTTGCCGCCAAGGGCCAAGGGCTTGCAAAACTGCCCGACCACGAAGCCGGCGTTGCGCACAATGACGCGTTGCGAAGCTATGTTGTCAAGGTCCGTCGTGATCTCAACATAGGGCATGCCCCGCCGCTTTGCGCGCGCAAGCACCATCCCCAGGGCCCGCGTTGCATAGCCCCGTCGCCGCTTCCACGGAACGACGGAATAGCCAATATGTCCGAGGCACCACGGTGGCAGCGCCGCCGTGCCCGCCTGCCAGCGAAAACCAATTGCGCCGCAAAATTCCCCATCCCACATCCAAAGCCGAATTCCCGGCAGGCGCGGTACTTGCGAACCGTCGGGCAGCACCACGGGATCGCCGCCTGCGAGGTTGGTACAGCTATTTACAAAGAGTTGCGGATCGCGCCCAATCCGCTCGAGTTCCTCCTCGGCGGCCGCGGCGCCGCGGATGTTGTCGGGTGACCATCCGCGCCGCAACGCATCGGCATAGTCGGGCAGGTGGTTCATCGAGGCTTGCATTAGTTCCATGGCTTTCCTTCCATAGGTACGTCCTCGGGAATCGATCGGCACATCACCATCGAATTCGTGGGCTCTTCCCGCAATACATTTTCCCGAGCACCAAAAGTCAGAGGCCCGCTTTTGGCGGGCCTCTGACAAGAATCGAAACTGGGGAAAGGCGTGTCGGGAATCAGCCGGACCGCCGGCGGCCACGATCCCGAATCGATGCACGGTTATGCAGCGACAAAAAAATGCCGGCGCCAGAATTTCGATCGGGCGAGCGCTGGCAGCGGCATGGTGTCATGGCGAAGATCATGCGGGCAATCTATTCGAGGGTCCGAAGCTCGTCAATACCGGGCGAACCTTTGCGGTGGCTTATGGTGTGAAATCCCGCAGATGCGCCACGGTCGTCGTATCCAGGCGTTTTATCAGCGCAACGACAAGGTCAACGGTCCGGTCAAAATCGGCGCGATCCATCACTCCGTTGTGCGCGTGCATATAGCGCACTGGGACTCCGATATTCACGGTGGGCGCGCCGGCTCCAGCTTTTTGCATCTCAGCGGAGTCATCGCCATAGTGCTCAACGAGGTCGTATTGCAGGGAAATTTTCTCGTGCTGCGCCGTTTCCTCAATCAAATGAACCAGGCGACGATTGGGCAGCTGCGACGCGTCATAGAGAAATAGGCTTGGGCCGCCACCCAGGCGCGCCTGGCTTTCCTCGCGCAGCGCGATTGGAATGTCCCCGGAGACGCCGCCTTCGATGGCGATGCCGATGTCCGGTTGGATGATGTTGGCCGCGGTATGGGCGCCGCGCAAACCGATTTCCTCCTGTGTTGTTGCCGCAAGGAAAAGCTGGTTGGGATGACCTTCCACTGCCAGACGGCGCATCACTTCGATGACCACGGCGCAACCGGCGCGATCGTCGAACGCCTTGCCCATGTAGCGATTCGTTCCATTGAGAACGGCAAAGGGTGCGTCCGGGGCTACCGGATCGCCAACGCGCACACCCAGCGCTGCCACCTCCGCGGCATTGGAAACCCCAAGATCCAAAAACACCTGTTCTCGATCCAGGGGTTTTTTCAAGTCGGCGCTGGGCATCACATGGATATCGCGAATGCCGGTCACCGCGCGTACCAGGCCCTTGGATCCGGCGATCACCCAGCGTTGTCCGGGAAGGGCCTGGTCCAACCAACCCCCCAACATTTCCATTGTCAAGAAGCCGTCCGCGCCGATGCGCCGGACCATACCGCCCAGCTCGTCCATGTGGGCGTCCAGCATGATCCGTGGCCCCGCTTCCCCGTGCTGGGCGATGACCGAGCCCATGCCGTCGTAGCGCAAATGCCCGGCAATGGGCTTGAGTTCGCGCACCACGATGGCGCGCACGGGTTCTTCAAATCCGGAGGGGCCCGGCGCGTCGGCAAGCTGCTGTAGCAGGGTTTGCACGCGGTCCTGCGCACCGGCGGGTAGCGCACATATCAGCAGGGCGACGCTCGAAATGACGAGAAATTTGCATTTGCGGAAGCGATTCATACGTGGGCTCCAGGAAGTCCAGTGCAACAGTACTACGACCGGTGGCGCCGGTGGCCCCGCGTCCGTTTCCGCTTCGTACCGGTAAAAACAGGCCGCGTGTCCTGTCCGGGTCCTTCATGATGCTGGTGCGGCGAACTTCCCGGCCCACAATCGATCAAAGCTCAGCGATGGCTCAGCGGGAAGCGACGCAAGCGCCAACATCCGGAGTCACGAGCGATTGCCTGTTGCGGAAGGAAAACATGAAAAGCTTTGGCAAACGGTCCGAAGGACTGCGTCTGGAGCGAATCCAGGCCTCCCCCATGTGGAATGGCGAGGCCTTTCGCAACATCCACCCGATCCTCCCCGGACTGCGGGACGCCAACACGCCGCGGCCGACGCTTGGGGAATTTCTTTGTGCCCGGCAGGACCAGGTACCGCGGGGCCCTTTGCCGGTGGTTGACCCACGCGCAAGTTGGCTGCATCCCCCGGCGAGTGGACTGCGCGCCACCTGGTTGGGCCACTCCTCGGTGCTTATCGAAATCGATGGCGCGCGCATCCTAACGGACCCGGTATGGGGTCCGCGCGCTTCGCCTTCACGCCTCGCGGGGCCCAAGCGCTTTCAGCCGCCGGCGGTTCCCCTCAAGGCGCTTCCCCGACTCGATGCGGTGGTGATTTCCCATGATCACTACGACCACCTTGACCATTCAACGATCCGGGAACTGGCGCGCTTACCCGTTCCCTTTGTGACCTCGCTGGGCGTTGGCGCCCACCTGGAGTCCTGGGGCATTGCGCCGGAGCGGATAACCGAGCTTGACTGGTGGGAGTCGCATCGCCTCGCCGGGACGGACCTTACGATCACGGCGGCACCCTCGCAGCATTTCTCGGGCCGCTCGTTGACCGACCGCAACGCCACGCTCTGGTCCGCAATGGTCTTGCGCTCGCAGCGTCATTCGGTGTTTTTCAGCGGCGACACCGGCCTGACCACGGAATACGAGGCCATAGGCCAGCGCCTAGGTCCCTTTGACCTCGTGCTGTTGGAGGTTGGCGCCTTTCATCCGGCCTGGGGCGACATTCATTTGGGCCCGGAAAATGCTCTGCGGGCGCTGCAACTGCTGGGCGGCGGCGTATTTCTTCCGGTGCACTGGGGCACGTTTCGCCTGGCATTGCACGCCTGGGACGAGCCACCGGAAACCCTGCTGCGCCTGGCGCCGGCAAGCGGCGCGCAGTTAGCAATGCCGCGGCTGGGCGAGCCGTTTGAACCGGCGCACCTGGATGCCGTCAATCCCTGGTGGCGTACCGGCGTCACCCATGCCGGCACGCCATCAACGGCGGCGGCGCCGGAGCTTGCCTTGCCGCAATCCCTGCCCTGGCCAGTCGATTGACAGGTTGATCGTTACCGCACCGTTACTGCGCTGTCAGCGGCTTGTGCAAGACGATCGTCTCCGAAACGACATTGCCGTAGCGATAGGGCTTGAATTCGCCGGTCTCGACGAAGCCGCGATGGCGCCAGAAGGCCAGTGCCGGGGAATTGGTCCTGATTACCCCCAGTCGCATGCGCCAACACGTTCCCCACGCGCGAACAGTATTCTCGATTTCTTGGTAGGCCGCAGTTCCGCAGCCTCGGCCTTGGTGGTCCTCGGCGATGAGCAGCAGGCCCAGGTGCGCCGTGTGGCTGTCCGGGTAGCCGCGAATCAAGTCGGCGCAACCAACCATCTGCTCCTCGAGAAATATTCCAAAGACGAACTTGTCCTCGTATCCTTTGCCTTCAGGAAGAGCCGTGTACGCGCTTTGCGCATCGGCAGGTCCCGCGAGAGCGCCGGTGACGAGGTGGGTGTAGCGCGGCGCTGATTCGAGCACCCGCTGCAGCTGGCCCATTTCCTCGGCTTGACCCGTCAATAGACGCAATGCAATCTGCGGTCCGATCATTCCGATTCCTCCTTGCGGGGCACAGGGCCGACCGCGCGGGTTTCCAACGCGCTACGCTGCGGCACACCGAGTCCAAGGAACGCAATTTTCAAGACGCCGGGATCCGTGAAAACCCCCTTCATCGCCGTGGCGGCAAGCCTGATCGGCTGCGTTTTCCTGCCGCAAACTACCAGCGTCTACAACGCCGACTGCCATGTGCAAGAGCAGCACATGACGCTCGAGTTGCAACAGATCGCCAGCTTCGGGCGTTGCGCCAACCAGGGTTGCGCTGCCTTGCTGGTTGCTGCTGGCGCGGTGACCGCAAGCAGTGCGGTGGTTTCCGGAAGCATTGTGGTCGGCGGAAATGTCGTCTACTGGCTCGAGCGGCGCGGAAACTGTGCGCGCTGATGCTCCTCGGCCCGAGAGCGGTCCCTGCCCATCGAATTGCGCGGTTTGGCGCAACGCTGCCGGGCGGCGCCATGCGCGCGCCCGGCTCGTTAAAGACCCAAAAGGTACAGCGCGAGAAGTGCGCAGGCCCAGAGGCCGATGTGCAAACCGAGCATCGGCAGATTTTGGCGGATGCCACGCCGCATTGCGGTTGCAAGAAAAAGTCCCATGATCGGCAGCTGTCCAACCATGACGAGCTGGTAGATGTGGGCGAGAGCCCCTTCATCCCCCGGCGGTTCCTGCACCAACCCCGCCCAAGCAAAGGCGCAAACTGCCAGGGCCACGAGCGAAAGGATGGGCGGCGCAATGCGGCTGAACCGATAGATCCCCGTTGCATTCATCTCGCGGCTCCATTTGCGGACGGGCAGACAAACCGGCGCGGCCGCGCGTTTGAAGAACTCCGGCGGACAGTTTGACCCAAAGCGGAACTGCCGGTCAATCCCGATTGCGGAGTGCCATTCGTACGGCAATTGCAAACCTGGGTAGCATTGCCCGATCCGCCGATCCTGCCTGAGGAACGTCATGAAGCTCCTGGCCACAACGTTAACCGCGCGCCGCGCCATTTTGGCGATGGTCGTTGGCATCGCACTGTCAATGCCCGCCAGCGCCATTGACTACCGCGACCGCCTTCCCGAAGACGAGGTCGTCTATTTCGTTCTACCGGATCGATTCGAGAACGGTGATCGCAGCAACGATCTTGGTGGTTTGCAGGGCGACCCGCTACACACCGGATTTGATCCCCAGGCGCTGGATTTTTACCACGGCGGGGATCTGCGCGGCATTCAGGCGCGGCTCGACTACATCGCCGGGCTGGGGGCCACCGCCATCTGGTTGGCGCCGGTGTTTCGCAACAAGCCGGTGCAGTATTACCGCGGCAAACCGGGCGCCGGCTACCACGGCTACTGGATCACCGACTTCACTCACGTGGACCCGCACTTTGGCAGCGACGAGGATTTTGCGCGCCTCGTTACCGCCGCGCACGCGCGCGGCATCAAGGTCTACATGGATATCGTCGTCAATCACACGGCCGATGTGATCCAGTACCGTGAGTGCCCTGCCGGGGGGTGCCCGTACCGCTCCAAGGCTGACTACCCGTATCAACGCCGTGGCGGCGTAAGTGGCGAAGCGATCAATCCGGGCTTCCTGGGCGACGACGCCGCGCACCAGAACGCGGAAAACTTCTCCCACCTCACCCGCCCCGACTATGCGTACACGCCTTTCGTTCCTGCAGAGGAAATCAATAGCAAGGTGCCGGCCTGGCTCAACGACCCGATTTACTACCATAACCGTGGCGAGTCGACGTTCAAGGGCGAGAATTCCACCTATGGGGACTTTGGAGGGCTCGATGACCTGATGACCGAGAACCCCCGCGTTCTTGCGGGCTTCATCGAGATTTATGGCGGCTGGATCGACAAGTACGGCATCGATGGTTTTCGCATCGATACCGCGAAGCACGTAAACCCGGAGTTCTTCCGCGGCTTCGTGCGGGCCATGTTGCAGCGAGCCGCGGCGCGCGGCATTCCGCACTTTCACATCTTTGGCGAAGTGGCCAATGACAAACCGGACGCCGGGTTCCTGGCGCGCTACCAACGCGCGGAGGCCTTGCCGGCCGTGCTCGATTTTGCCTTTGCCGTCGCTGTTCAGCAGGTGCTCGGTGGCCATGCCGCAACGGAAGTGCTCGGGCGCGTCTTTGCCGATGACGTCCTGTACGAAGGCGGCGAACGCGCGGCTTTGCAACTGCCCACCTTCACCGGGAACCACGATGACGGCCGTTTCGCCTGGAAGGTGGGCAAGGCACTTCCCGAGGCGGATAGCAACGAGCTTATGCAGCGGGTGATCCTGGCCAACGCGATGCTGCTTACCTTGCGCGGCGTGCCCGTGCTGTATTACGGCGACGAGCAGGGATTTGTCGGTTCGGGCAAGGACAAGGCTGCGCGCCAGGATATGTTTGTCACGCAGGTCCCGGCATTTCAGAAAGAGAGTCGCCTCGGACCGCCACACGCGCCGACGACTGACAGTTTCGATATGACGCACCCCTTGTATCGGGAAATCGCCAGACTCGCGCAGTTGCGCAGGACCGAGCCAGCGCTGCGGCGGGGCCTGCAGGTCGTGCGTGCGGAATCCCCGCAGCCGGGAATCTTCGCGGTTTCCCGGTTTGACCCGGAGTCAAGTCGGGAAGTGGTCATCGCCTTCAATACTTCCATGAACGCCATCGAGGAGCGAATCGAAGTGTCCTCTGCATCGCAGCAATTTGTTGCGCTCGCGGGCAATTGTGCGGAGCGCGCAGACGCACCGGGCAGCTATCAATTAGTGCTTGCGCCCCTTTCCTATTCGGTTTGTGCTGCATCGCAAAAGCCCGGCCCATAGGCCGTAAGGAATCGGTTCTTATTTCGCCTCTTCCCTGGAGGCAACGGCGCGCGCCGCGTGCGGGTGACCGCGTTGTGCCAGCACAACGAAGTATCTGCCGAGGACGGAACCCCTGTGGCACCATCGCCCAGGAGGGGAACAGGTGAATAGCGTAAAAATCCAGACAAGGTCGCCCGCAAGAGCAACCTCATTTGATATCGCCTATCGCGCGGGCGTTTCCCAACCCACCGTGTCACGCGCCCTGCGCGGCAGCCCGATGGTCAGTGAGGAGACGCGCCGACGCATACTGGCCATTGCGCACGATCTGAATTACCAGGTCGACAAGAACGCCTCGAGCCTGCGCCGTCAGCATTCCAACACCTTGGCGCTGTTGTTCTTCGAGGACCCGACTTCGGACGATTCTCTTATCAACCCGTTCTTCCTGGCAATGCTGGGGTCGATCACCCGCGCCTGCGCCATGCGCAGCTACGACCTGCTGATTTCCTTCCAGCGTCCCGGTGGAAACGAGCACACGGATTTTGAAGAAAGCGGCAAGGCCGACGGCATTATCTTGCTGGGCTATGGCGACTATCACGAGGCACGCTCTCGTCTGGAGCGACTGGTCGAGCAGGGCACGCACTTTGTGCGTTGGGGGCAAGTCCTGCCCGGCCAACCTGGGATTTCCGTCGGCAGCGATAACTTTCAAGGGGCACGCGATGCGGCGCGCCACTTGTTGGCCTTGGGCCGCCGGCGCATTGCATTTCTCGGGCACGCGTCCAGCCATTACCCTGAATTCCAGGAGCGCTTCCGCGGCTATGCCGAAGCCCTGGGCAATGCGGGCATCACGGTGGATCCGGCCCTGCAGGTCGATGCGATCACCACCGAGCGTTCCGGCTATGAGGCGGCCGCGCAGTTGCTCGCGCGCGGCGCCGAATTCGATGGAATCATGGGCGCCAGCGACCTGATTGCTATCGGCGCCATGCATGCATTGCGCGAGCACGGTCGCGAGGTTCCACAAGCCGTTTCGGTGGTGGGGTTTGATGACATCCCCGCGGCTGCCTTTTCGCATCCACCGCTTACGACCATCGTTCAGGACACGCGCGCCGCCGGGGAGGTGCTGGTAGAAACCTTGTTGCGTCTCGTGCACAACGAGCCGACTAGCGACCGGCTGTTGCCTGCGCGTCTGGTGGTGCGCAAGTCCTGCGGCGCGACAAGCCGCGGCAATCACTGCGCCGTATGAGGTACGCGCAGGCTCAGCAGGCCGGCCAGCACGAAGCACAATCCTCCGAGCAGCAGCGCGTAGATCGGTGCCCCACCAAAGAGCGTGCGCAGCAAAACGCCCAGCACGCTGGCCGCCACGAGCTGGGGGATGACGATGAAGAAGTTGAAGATGCCCATGTAGGTCCCCATCTTCTTTGCCGGCACGCCGCCGGAGAGCAGCGCATAGGGCATCGACAGGATTGACGCCCAGGCAATTCCCACGCCGACCATGGAAAGCAGCAGCCATGTCGGATCGCGGATCACGAGGAAGGAAGCGAGCCCGGCGGCGCCCAGCCAGAGATTGATCAAATGCGCGCGTTGCATTCCCACTCGTTGCACCAGCAGAGGAATCACGATCGCGGCGAGGGCGGCAAACCCGTTGTAGGCGCCAAAGAGCACGCCCACCCAGTTGGCGCCCTCGTTGAACGCGGAGGATTGCGGGTCGGTCGCGCCAAACTGCGTTTGTGCAACGCCGGCAGTGGTGTAGATCCACATCGAAAACAGCGCCAGCCAGGAAAAAAACTGGACAGGAATCAGGCGCCGCATCACAAGCGGCATCGCTGCCAAGTCGTCCATGACGGTGACGAACATCCCGCCTACGCCGAGTCGGCTGCGCACGAGCAAGGCGATGCCCCAGACGAGCATTCCGGCGCAGAGCAAGTACAGCTGCGGGTCTAAATGGAGGACCATTAGGGCGACGAATCCGGCAACACCTGCGGTGCTCCAGAACACCCCGCGCCCCGGGCCGGCTGGTACTGGGGCTTCCTGTGCCGGCGCAGCATCGGTGAAGGCATTAAGCACCTCTGGCGGATATTCGCGCGAGCGAATCACTGTCCAGAGCATCGCCAGCAAAAGCACTGCGGCGCCCAGATCAAAGGAAAGGCGAACGGTATCGGGAATCATCGAGGCCCCCGGGGCGGCGACGTTGCTAACCCCAAGGCGAGTTAGCAGCCAGGGCAGCATGCTGGCAACGATGGCACCGATCCCGATGAAAAAACTTTGCAGGGAGTAGCCCACGGAGCGTTGCGCTGGTGCCAGCTGGTCGCCGACAAAGGCCCGAAACGGTTCCATGGAAATGTTGATCGACGCGTCCAGGATCCATAGCAGGCCGGCAGCCACCCATAGCACCGGGGACCGAGGCATCGCGAACAGGGCCATCGAGGCGAGCAGGGCGCCCGCAAGAAAATAGGGTCGGCGTCGACCCAGGCGGGTCCAGGTGCGGTCGGAGAAGTAGCCGACGATCGGCTGAACGAGCAGTCCTGTGAGCGGCGCGGCAATCCAAAGCGCGGGAATATCGTCCAGACTTGCGCCGAGCGTCTGGAAGATCCGGCTCACGTTGGCGTTTTGCAGCGCAAAGCCAAATTGCAATCCCAAAAAGCCAAAACACATGTTCCAGATCTGCCAGAACGACAGTGCGGGCTTGCCTGCGTGGATGGCGGTGCTCGACGTGGCCGCACGCGGGTTCATGGTGGATTGCGCATTTCTCGTGTCGGTGAGGCGAACCTATGCGCCCAGGAAATTCAGACGGCAATGCCGAAGTAGACACCATGAGCCGGCAACACCAATTGCCCGCGCTCAACAGTGCCGCCGTCGAGTCCGTGCTCGTCCAGCGTAGCAAGCTTGCCAAGCTCCGCTGGTAGCACGAGCGAGGCCGGGTTGGCCGAGAGGTTGAACGCGATGAACAGGCGCTCGTCCTCCGTTGTGCGCCAGAATGCCAGCACTGTATCGGTCGCGGCTACAAAGGAAATATTGCCCCAGCGTAGGGCAGCGTGTTGGTTGCGCCAATGCAGGAAGCGCCGAAATCGGGCCAACGCGGAATCGGCACCTGCCTCCTGGCGCGCAACGCTCAGCGCCAGGTGTTTTGCCGGGATAGGCAGCCAGGGACGGGCGCTGGAAAAACCGGCGCCGGCCCTATCGCTCCAGGGCATGGGCGTGCGGCAGCCATCGCGCCCTTTGAAGTTGGGCCAAAAGGCGATGCCGTAGGGGTCCCGTAAATTCTCGTACGGAACCTCAGCCTCGCCCAGCCCCAGTTCCTCGCCCTGGTAAACGCAGGCCGCCCCGCGCAGACAAAATATGAGTGCGCTCAGCTGTGGAGCAAGGCGCGCCGCATCAGCGTCCGGCCCCATGGCCTTGCCCCAGCGGTCAACCACGCGCTCGACATCGTGATTGGAGATCGCCCAGCAGGGCCAGCCTTGCGGCGCGGCCTGCAGCAAATTCTCCACGGTCGCGCGGATATGTTGTGGCGAATGCTCGGCACCCAGCAGTTCGAAGCTGTAGGCCATGTGCAAGCGCCCGGGCCGGGTGTATTCGGCCATGGTCGCCGTGGAATCCTCGGCGGAGATTTCGCCCAGCGATACCGTTCCGGGATATCGGTCTAAGAGGGCGCGTACCTCGCCCAGAAACGCCAGATTCTCCGGCCGCGTGTTGTCGTAGACGTGGTACTGGTAGGCGTAGGGATTTTCCGCGCGCACGCCCCGACCGTTGCGCAGGGCAGCGGGCTTGGGGGGGTTGCCGCGCAGCGATGCATCGTGAAAACAAAAGTTGATGGCGTCCATCCGGAAGCCGTCGATGCCCCGATCCAGCCAGAAAGCTAAGTTTTCCAGAGCGGCAGCGCGTACCGCCGGCTCATGAAAGTTCAGGTCGGGCTGTTCGGCCAGGAAGTTGTGCAGGTAGTACTGGGCGCGTCTTGGCTCCCAGGCCCAGGCCACACCGCCAAAAATCGACAGCCAGTTATTTGGCGGACCGCCGTCCTCGCGTGGATCGGCCCAGACGTACCAGTTCGCCTTGGGGTTCTCCCGGCTCTCACGACTTTCCAGGAACCAGGGGTGCTGGCTGGAGGTGTGGCTGAGCACCTGGTCGATCATTACTTTCAGACCCAGTCGATGGGCCTTTTGCACCAGGTGGTCAAGGTCTTCGAGAGTTCCGAAAAGGGGGTCGACGGCGCGATAGTCGGCGATGTCGTAGCCAAAGTCGGCCATCGGCGAGCGAAAAAACGGCGAAATCCAGATGGCGTCCACCCCCAGCTGGGCGACGTAATCAAGCCGCTCAATGATGCCGGGCAGGTCGCCCACCCCATCGGCGTTCGTATCCAGAAAGCTGCGCGGGTAAATCTGATAGATGGTGGCGCCGTGCCACCAAGCCGGCCTGTTCACGTTCGATGGGTTCCGCGGGTGATGAAGGGGCACTGGCGGGCTCCACGCCTCCCCGCGCGTACCCGTTTTGCAACAGCTTACCGACTGGTCGGAGAATTTTTGGCACTACGCATACGTATTCATTCTCAGTACGGACCCAATCGCCTCTCGAATGCTGCGCTGCGAGTGGTGTGCAACTCATTGTAAATAATGAAAAGTCAACCGAACTGGGCAAGATGCGAAAGGCATTTCAGACTTGCTCAGGGGAGGCGACTGGGAATGAATACGTATGCGCATGTCTTGCCAGCAGAAGGGCTAGCACGAAGAATGCGTGGCGAACCATTGAACAAAAGCAATTATCAATTTCGTGGTTTTCAGAGAGGGGCACCGCGCGCGGCAGATCAGAGGGCTGTGCGGCACGGCGCGTCTTACATAACTAAAACACAGCAAGGAGAATTCAGGTGAAAGCACCCGCAAGATCGGCTGTACCCAATTTGCGGACGCTACCGCGTCTTATTCGCGATTGCTTCGAGGCCGGCTCGAGCGCGGCGGTTTCCGCTTCGGTTGGCGCCATGTTCGTTCTGACGCTGCCCGGCGCAGCTTTTGCGCAAGATGCCGGCCAGTCGGCGCCCGCGACGGCGGCACCTTCCGCGGCGCCCGCGCCCGCCGCGTCTGATTCGACGGAGCTCGCGCCAATCGTCGTTTCCGGGATTCGCGCGAGTATCGAAGCGTCCATCAACGTCAAGCGCGACGCAGATGGCGTGGTCGAGTCGATCTCAGCCGAAGACATCGGCAAGCTGCCGGATACGACGATCGCCGAATCGCTGGCGCGCCTGCCAGGCCTGACCACGCAACGTGATCGCAACGGCAACGCAACCGACATCAACATCCGCGGTCTGGGTCCTGATTTCAACGGCTACCTGCTCAATGGCCGCGAACAGACCAGCACTGGCGACAGCCGCGCGGTTGACCTCAGCGTCTATCCGGCCGAACTCATCGGCGGCGCCACCGTCTACAAGACCACCGACGCATCGCTCATGGCGGCAGGATTGGCCGGCACGATCGACAATCACCTGATCGATCCGCTCGCCATTGGCCATCGCGTTATTTCCGCGATTGATGAAAAGACCAAATCCGGTATCGGCTTGCCGGTAACCGGCAGCGGCAAGCGCTACAGCCTCGCCTATATCGACCAGTTCGCCGACCGCAAGCTGGGTCTGGCGATCGGCTACGTTCATGCCGACGGCACAAGCAATTCGCTGGCCAACGGCAGCTGGGGCAGCAATGCTTCGGTGACGACGACAGCGGGCACGACATCAACCGTGAACGTCCCCTTCGCCGGCGGCCTCGGATTTGAGAGCGACCGCAACACGGACCGGCGCAATGGCTTTGCCACGATCGTCGACTACAAGCCCACCAAAGACCTGACGACCGAGGTCGATTTTTACCACGCGCAGATCAACACGGCGCTCAAGAAGGTGAAGGTCAACGCGGGCACCAACGGCACGATCACCAACGCCACCCTCTCGGGTAATGTTGTGGAAAGCGGCACGTTCAACATGGCCCCGGGTGCGTTCATCGCATACAGCGAAAACATCTTCGATGACGACACCATCAATTCGCTGGGTTGGAAGACCACGCTCAAATTCTCCGATACCTGGAGCGGTTCGCTCGATTTCAATCGCAACAAGGCCACGCGCGTCGAGAAGGACATCGAAGCCTATGGACACGTGCAGACTGGCGACACGCTGAGTTTCACCAACGGCGGCGCCGATGTGCCCTCGTTCTCCTTCGGCAACCCGAGCCTGTACACGAATCCGTCTTCGATCGCGATCCAGAACACCGCCGGCTGGAGCGGGGTCAGCTACCCAGCCGGCAGTCCCTATGCCGGTCAGACGGTTCCGCAAGCCGGCTACCTCAAGGGCCCGACGATCACCGACAAGATCGATGGCGTACGCGTCGATTTCCGCCACGACCTGGGCTCGGGCGGAACCTTCAGCGACCTGCAATTCGGCGCAAATTATTCCAAGCGCAGCAAAGACCGCATCGGCGACGAAGGCCTGATCATCTCTGCCAACAACGGCGGTTACGACCCCATTCCCTACCCGTCGGGCGCTTACGTGGCGAGCAACGTGGGCGGAACCGGCCTTAATGTTCTGACCTTCGATCCGACGCAAGGATTGTGGGCCGGCGCGGCCTTGCTGCCCAAGTACAACAATGACATCCTGAGCAAGACCTGGACAGTCGAAGAAAAGGTCACGACGGCCTACCTCAAGGCCAACGTCGATACCGTCTGGAAGCAGCTACCCGTGACGGGGAACCTTGGTGTGCAAGTGGTTAGCACTGACCAGTCTTCGTCCGGGTATCGCGCCGATGCAACTTCCGCGGTGACGCTTTCCAATCCCTCGGTCGGTGGGGGCCTGACCTCGAGCGGTACGACCTATACGGACTTCCTGCCGTCCCTGAACCTCAAGGGGGACCTGGGTGGTGGCAACATCGTGCGCTTGGGACTGGCCGAGCAGATTGCTCGTCCGACCCTCACGGACATGCGCAATTCGATGTCCGCCGCGGTGGACACCAATGCCGCCGATGCGACTTTCGGGCGTTTCGTCGGTTCATCGGGTAACCCGGACCTGAAGCCCTTCAAGGCCAAGGCCCTGGACCTGTCCTTCGAAAAGTACTTCGGTAGCAAGGCCTATTTGAGTGGCGCCGTCTTCTACAAGAAGCTCGATACCTACATCACGACGGCCACCAATACGGCATACGATTTCACCAGCATCGCCAATCAGCTTGGCCAGACCATTCCGCCGGGCGGGGCCATCGGCACGTACACGACCAGCGTCAACGGCAATGGTGGCAGCCTGGACGGTTACGAGTTGACGGCGTCAATCCCCCTGAATCTGGCGACGAAGTACCTCGAGGGCTTTGGCTTCACCGCGAGCTACTCCTACACCACCAGTTCGGTGAATCTGCCCAACCTGATCGGCTTGAATCCCACGCAACAGGTTCCCACCGGGGGAGGGACCATCAGCCTGCCCGGCCTTTCCAAGACCAACGACAAGCTGATGGTGTACTACGAGCGCTTCGGTTTCAGCGCCTTTGTCGCGGAGAACCATCGTTCGGACTACATTGGCAGCGTGGCCAACACCACGGTCGGCGGCTACCCTTCGTTGATTTACATCCAGGGGCAGACCTGGGTTTCGGCGCAAATTGGCTACCAGTTCCAGCAGGGCTATTTGAAGGGCCTGGGATTCCGCTTCGAGGGTAACAACATGAACAAGCCAACCTACAAGGAGCTGAAGGCGGATGGCTCGCTCAATCTGGAAAACAAAACCGGCGCGAGCTACAACTTCAAGGTGAGCTACAAGTTCGAGTAAGCGCCTTGTCTTGCATGAACCCCCGGACGGATGGTGCTCGGCCGGGGGTTTTTTTATTTTGACGGTGCTACATTCTGGCCAGCGTTTATTCAGGCGGGGCAGTGCAAATTAAGTCGAACCATTGCGTGCGGGAGATACTGCGTCGCATCGTCCATCACCTCGACACCATGCCATGAAACCACCGGACACGTTCAAGATCGTCGTTGTTGGCGGGGGCGCCTCCGGCTGGATGACGGCCGCCGCGCTTTCCAAGGTATTGCAGGGCAAGTACGCCATCACCCTCGTCGAATCCGACGAGATCGGCATCATCGGGGTGGGCGAAGCCACCATCCCGATGATCTCCCTGTTCAATCGCCTGCTGGAACTGGACGAAAACGATTTCGTCCGGCTCACGCAAGGCTCCTTCAAGCTGGGCATCGAGTTCGTCAACTGGGCGCGCCTGGGTGATCGCTACATCCACGGCTTTGGTGTTGTCGGTCAAGAACAGGCGACGGTGGATTTTCACCAATACTGGCTCAAGCAATACCTAGCGGGTAAAGCCAAGGGTCTCGAGCACTACTCCATCAATACGGCGGCCTGCCTGCAAAACAAATTCATGCGGCCGCGGCTCGATGTGCCCAATTCGCCGCTGTCGCAGATCGCCTATGCCTTTCATTTTGATGCATCGCTGTATGCCAAGTTCCTGCGCGGCTACGGCGAGGCGCGCGGCGTGCAACGCGTCGAGGGCAAGATCGTCGATGTGGCCACGCGCGCGAGTGATGGGCATGTTACCGCGCTGACCCTGGCGTCGGGACAACGGGTCGAAGGCGAGCTGTTCATCGACTGTTCCGGTTTCCGCGCGCTGCTCATCGAGGGCACGCTCAAGACCGGATTTGAAGACTGGTCGCATTGGCTTCCCTGTGATCGGGCGGTCGCAGTGCCCTGCGCTTCAGCCAAGGAAATCACACCCTATACCCGGGCGACCGCGCGCCAGGCTGGCTGGCAATGGCGCATTCCCCTGCAGCACCGCATCGGCAATGGCCACGTGTTCTCCAGCAAATTCATCAGCGAGGACGAGGCCACAGCGGTGCTGATGAGCAACCTGGATGGCGCTCCGTTGGCGGATCCGCGCCCCATTCGCTTTACCACGGGCCGGCGCAAGCTGGCCTGGAATAAGAATGTGGTGGCCATTGGCCTGGCCAGCGGTTTTCTCGAACCCCTGGAGTCCACCGCCATCCATCTGGTGCAGATGGGTATCGCGCATTTGCTGACTACGTTTCCATCGGGCGGATTCGAGGCGGCGGATCGGGATCAGTTCAACCGCATGATGCGCCAGGAATACGAGTGGGTGCGCGATTTCATCATCCTGCATTACAAGGCGACCGAGCGCAACGACTCGGCGTTTTGGAACTACTGTCGCACGATGGACGTGCCCCAGTCGCTGACGGACCGCATGAATTTGTTCCGCAGCCATGGCCGCATTTACCGGGAAGGCAACGAACTCTTCACGAAGTTGAGTTGGTTGCAGGTGATGCAGGGACAGCGCGTCGACCCGGCTTCCTACCACCCGCTGGTCGACCTGCGCAGCGAAGCGGAGATACAGGAATACCTGGATGAGGTGGAGGGCGTTATCAAGGCCTGCGTAGAAGTGATGCCCTTGCATTCTCGCTTCATCGCGGACAATTGCGCGGCTGCGCCCGTGCAACGTTAACGAAAATTTTGGGAGGGATCATGAAGTCCATGCGAATCCTGCTGGCCGCCTTCGTCGTGGCGGCAACGCTGGGTGGATGCGCCGAAGCGCCACCGGCGAACCAGGCAATGCTTACGTACAAGACCAAGCCGGAGGGCGCGCAACTCATGGAAGGATCATTGGTCCTGGGCATCGCCCCGGTCACCCGCACCTACAAGGGTGACGGCAAATCCACGAGCATCACGACACCGGATGTCACGGCCGTCTGGCCCAGCGGTGCCAAGACCACGTTTTTCACGATACTGGAGGTGGGCGCCGACCGTGTGGCCACCCTGGAGCGGCCAGCCGATGCGCCCGGCCTGCAGGTCGACCTGGACAATGCCAAGAAGATCCTGGCCGCGCAGGAACTGGAAGAGCGGCGGCGCAAGGAGGACATTGCCCGCGACATGTCGCGCAATTCGGACCGGTGCAAGGCGCAACTTGCAAAGGGCGGGACGCCAGCCGTCGACGACTGCCAGTAGCGCGCTGGCATTCCCAGGTAGCGCCTCCAGGGACCCGCGGAGCTCATGAATCGGGGAATTGCCTTCGTGGTCCGGCGATCAGCCGCGGTACTAATTTTGGGTCTCGCCGCGTGCGGAGGTGGCGGCGGGAACGGCGGGAGCTCCGCGCCGCCACCACCGACTTCAGTGGCGGTGGGCCTTGCCAAGGCGGCTTGGCTCAATCGCACAACCATCGCCTGGCCGGGCACCAAAGCCTCGGCTAAGTTCACGCTGTACTACTCCGCCGGTGGCGGCATGACGCTCGACAGCACTGGCAAGGTGACCGGCGCCGATGGTTCCTTCGACCTGGGCGCCAGTGGTTCGCTGCCTCCCGGCCTGGTGTCTTCCTATCCGAACTGGTCGGGCAGCACGGCGCTCACGCTTCCCGCCACGGCCCAGGCAGTGGCGCCAAATCTGCTCACCGGGGAATTGCTCGTAGTCGACACCGATTCGGCTGGTGTGCAGGGCACGCAATTGCAGGTACAGGGTGTGCTCGATGATATGTACGCCAGCGCCGCGGCGGCACAGACGCTTGGCGTGAGCATTGCCAGCGACGGCACGCCGACCTTTCGCCTGTGGGCGCCAACGGCAAAATCCGTTGCCGTAACGGTGGGCGGCGCCGACTCGGCGATGACGCTGGACACCACCACCGGGATCTGGAGTTTCACCGGACAAAGTTCCTGGACTAATGCGGCCTACTACACCTACAAAGTCCAGGTCTATGCGCGTACGGATGGCGGTGTGGTCAAAACCTATGTGGTTACCGACCCGTACGCGGCGAGTCTTAATGCAGACGTTTTTGGTGGGCCCCAGCAACAAGCGCTTGTGACGGATTTGGCCAGCCCTGCGCTGATGCCCACGTCATGGCCGGCGGACACCGCGCCCGCGCTTGCCAGTTTGGCCGACGCCGTGCTCTATGAGCTGCATATCCGCGATTTCTCGGACAACGACGCCAGTCTTGCCAATCCGGCCCTTGCGGGAAAATTCGAGGCTTTCACCGACGCCACTTCGTCGGGCATGCAACACCTCAAGGCGATGGCCGCGGCCGGCATCACCCACGTGCACCTGCTGCCGGCCTTCGACATTGCCAGCGTGAACGAAGGCGGCTGCACGACACCGGCCATCACCAACGCGGGGCCCGGCGCCGCCATCGCCCAGGGGCCGCAGACGCAGGTCAGCGCCACGCAGGACAGCGACTGCTACAACTGGGGCTACGACCCGAAGCATTACGGCGCCCCGGAAGGCAGTTATGCAACCAGCGCCGCGGACGGCACCGTGCGCGTGCGCGAGTTCCGCGACATGGTGGCGGCGCTGCATGCCACGGGACTGCGCGTTGTGATGGACGTGGTCTATAACCACACCTCGGGAAACTATCTGGACCAGATCGTCCCGGGCTATTACTACCGGCTCGACGCTTCGGGCAACATCGAAACCTATTCCTGTTGCACCGACACGGCGACGGAATTTGCGATGGCCGCCAAGCTCATGACCGACACGCTGGTGCGCTGGGCAGTGCAATACCACATCGATGGTTTTCGTTTCGACATCATGAGCTTTACGCCCAAGGCGCAAATCCTGGCCGCGCGCAGCACTGTCGATGCGGCGGTGGCCGCTTTGGGCCGCGGGCCGCTTCTGTATTACGGCGAGGGTTGGAACACGGGTGGCGCGGACGTGGCCAACGACGCGCGTTTTGTCATGGCGCGCCAGGCCAATCTTGCAGGCACCGGAATCGGCACTTTCAACGACCGCATGCGTGACGCCCTGCGCGGCGGCGGGCCCTTCGACATGGGAGCAAGCCTCGTGGCGAACCAGGGTTTTGCCAGCGGCCTGTGCTACGACGGCAATGGTGGATCGGCTTGCCCGGCGGGCGAGCCCAACCATAGCCAGGACCTGATCCGTATCGGCATGGTCGGGTCGCTGGCAAATTTCGTTCTCAATGGCCAGCCGGCCAGCAGCTTCAATTATGACGGCCAGCCCGCCGGCTATACCGGTCTTCCCACCGAGAGCATCAATTACGCCGGGGTTCACGATGGTGAGACCCTCTGGGACATCAGCCAGTACAAACAGCCGGTGGGCACTACGAGCGCCGATCGGGCGCGCGCGCAGGTGGTTGCCCTTGCGCCGGTGTTGCTGGGCCAGGGCCTGCCCTTCTTGCATGCGGGGGACGAGCTTTTGCGCGCCAAAGGCATGGACCGGGACAGCTACAACTCGGGCGACTGGTTCAACCGCGTGGACTGGACGGCCACGACAAATTATTTCAGCGTGATGGGCCTGCCGGTAGCGTCCGTCAACCAGTCCAATTGGCCGACGATGACGCCAATTCTGCAAAACGCAAACGCGAACCCCTCGACATCCGACATCGTATTTGCCCGCGAAGCCGTCAAGGACCTGCTGCGCATTCGGCGCAGCACGACCATGTTCCGCCTGGGCACGGCGGCCAGCGTGATCAATTGCGTTGCTTTTCCGGATCAGGCATCGCAACTGCCCGGTTTCGTCATGATGGTCATCGGCAAGGCGGGCACCTCCTGTGGCGATAACCGGTACAAGAGTGTCGTTGTGGCGATTAACGCCAACAAGGCCGCGCAAAGCTACGCCGTTGCTGGCTATGCCGGCCATGCGAGCGTGACGCTGCACCCACAGCAGGCGGGCGGCTCGGACCCGGTTGTCAAAAGTGCCGGCTTTAATCCGGCGACCGGCACTTTCACCATACCGCCGCGCAGTGCCGCGGTCTTCGTGGAACCGTAGGCGCGCCCATGCAGCGTCGCGTACAGCACCTCGTTTGCTCGCAACTCTTGGGGCTTGTCGCGATCGCGTTGCGGCGTCTTGGAAAGCTGCCGCTTCCCTTTGGGCTGTTACTGATGTCGACCGTCGCCGTGGCACAAGCCCTGCCGGTTCCGGCTTTTGGCCGGATTGAGCGCCTTGCCGCCTTTCCTTCGCGGTATGTCGATGCACGCAACGTTGATGTCTGGTTGCCCGAGGGCTATACGGAAGGCGCTGCGCAAGGCAAGCGCTACCAGGTGCTGTACATGCACGATGGTCAGATGCTGTTCGACGCACGTACCACATGGAATAAACAGGCCTGGAATATGGATCAGGCATTGACCCGCCTGATGCGCGCCGGCCGTGTTCCTGACACCCTGGTGGTTGGCGTGTGGAACAACGACAAGTACCGCCACAGCGAGTACTTCCCGCAGCGCTACCTTGCGCGCCTGCCGACTGCGTTGCGCGAGCAGTTGATCCACGATAGCCTGCAGGGAAAATCACGCTCTGACGAGTATCTGCGTTTTCTTGTCGAGGAACTCAAGCCGTACATCGACAGGAAGTACGCAACGCTCCCGCAAGCCGCCAGTACCTTCATCATGGGTTCGAGCATGGGCGGACTGATTTCCGTGTACGCGATGAACCAATACCCGCTCGTGTTCGGCGGCGCGGCTGGGCTATCGACGCATTGGGTGGGAATCTCTCAACCAAACGCCGCCATTCCCCTGGCAGCTTTCAACGAACTGAGCGAGCATTTGGCGGACCCGCGCACGCACCGCCTGTACCAGGACCACGGCACCATCGAGCTGGATGCCTTGTACGCGCCCTATCAGCCCTTCATCGATCAAATCGTGCGCGACCGCGGTTACACCGACGCCAATTATACGAGCAGGGTTTTTCCGGGAACCGGCCACAACGAGACTGCCTGGGCCGAGCGGCTGGAAATACCGCTCGCCTTCCTGCTGGGGACCCCGCCCCTTCACGAGACAGAAATCAAATCCAAGCCGTAGAATCTTCGCCGTTGGCAAAGACCGCGCGGGAGAACATGTCATGACCAAACATTGGTTTGCACGCAAAGGCTGGGTCCACTATCCGGCGGGCTGGCAGGGCTGGCTCGTCGTCGCCGCCGGCGCCATGTTTCTGGTAAACGTATTCGTTGCGGTGGACCGACACTCCCATTCCGTCAGCGATACGCTGTATGGAATCTTTCCCTATTGGGCGCTGACGTTCCTGTTGATCGAATGGGTCGCGTCCCGAACCTGCGCTGGCTCCAACCCGTAGCGCCAATCTAGGCCTGCGCACAGCGCTTCATCGTTAGCGCGATCCCAAAGCCGTCTGTACTAGCGCAATTCGGCCTGCACGTTAGCGTGGCGACACCGATGCGTGGTGATCGCCCGGATCCGCGCGGCGTCCCCTCGAACGGCCCGCGGAAACAAGTCTTTACAGTCGAATGGGAAAAGTTACCGAAAGGTCCCGACCAAGCGGCCTGCTCGCGCGTTTATCGAAACAGGGCAGCGGCAATCCGGGCCCGACCTTTGATCCCCTAAAGCGAACTCAGGAGCAGAACATGATCAACCGCACCCGCAATTTTGTGTCCATCGCCTTGCTCTGCGCGCTTTCCTTTGGCGCCGCGGCAAATTCCCTTGCGGCCGAGAGTCCATGGGACCAGAACCATCCGCGCCGCGACCAAGTCAATGATCGACTGGCCAACCAGAACCAGCGCATCAATAAGGAAGTAAAGGAAGGCGAGATGAGCAAGGCAAAGGCCGCAAGGTTGCACGCCCAGGATCACCCGATTCGCAAGGAAGAACGCATCATGGCCTCCCAGAACAATGGCCATATCACCAAGCAGGAGCAGCGTACCTTGAACCAGCAGGAGAGCCGCGTAAGCCAGAAGATCGGCAAGTGATACGTATGACCTGGGTAATCCGCCCCGGCTGCTTCGTGCCCTGCCGTACAAATTCCAATTTTGATCGCACGTAGGCTCCGGGACGGGCCCGGTGTCCCGAGGATGGGATGCCGGCTCCGCATGAATGCGTGGTTCACGCAATCAATCAAAGGCCGCCAAATCCACAGGTCACTTCCCGCCGAAATTCCGAAGGCGAATTTTTAGCCTGCTCTGCACATCCGGCCAGTCAAGGTCGGTAACCGCATACAGCACGCTATCGCGGATGTGGCCCGTCCACGTGATGCGGTCGCGTCGAATCACACCCTCGCGAATAGCCCCCAACTTCGAAATGGCCGCCTGGCTGCGGACATTCCGAAGGTCCGTCAAAAGTTCGACGCGACGGGCACCGCGGGCGAATGCGTACTTCAGCATCAGCAGCTTGGACTCCGGATTTGCATATCCCGCGCGCGCACACGGATGCAGGAATGTCGCGCCAATTTCGACGGTTTGGCGCTCGGGCCTGATGTTCAGGAAACTCGATGTGCCGACAATTTTTCCCGACACTCGATCGCGAATCGCAAAGGCAAGCCAGCGGCCGGTGCGCACGTGTTGAACAATATTGGTCCACCACGATTCAAAGTGTTCCCCCTGACCGCTGACGGCAAATATCTGCCATGCCTCCAAGTCGCAGTCCAGCGCGCTCTGAACTTCCGTCCGATTTGCTTCCGCATACGGCTCCAGGCAAACAAACTGTCCGATCAACGGGGAATTGCCCAAGGCAAACGGCTTTACTGACACGCGCACGACTCCATCGTATGAGCCCGCTGTGATCCACAGACCGTCGTGGCCACCTATGACTTCGCGCGTTGACCGGTCAAGCCAGCGAGTACGCCGAGCCCGATGAATACGCTCGCACTTGCATATCGACCAATTCCGCGCAATGCGCCAGCACGCAAAAGCCGGGGTCTCACCGCCCCCGAAGCGAGCGCATAGCAGGTGTCGGTCGTAGCCGCGATCAGCACGAAAATTCCGCCCAGCACGATGGTCTGGACTGGCCCAGTGGATGGAGGAAGGAATTGGGGAAGGAATGCCGCAAAGAAGATCGCCGTCTTCGGATTGAGCAGTGCAACCAGGAATCCGTCAGCAAAAATTTTGCGCGTCGCAACGGCAGGCGACGCGCATGTCCCGGCAGATTCTTCGAATGACCCGGCCGCGCGAAGCGCCCGAACACCAAGATAAATCAGGTAGGCGGCGCCCACGTACTTGACCACCAGAAAGGCCATGGAGGAAACGGCGAAGATTGCCGCAAGTCCAAGCGATGCCCCGGTCGCGTTTGCGAGATTTCCTAACGCGACGCCGGCAACGGAGGCGATCCCAGCAGCGCGGCCTTGCGTTGCACTTCGAGTCACGATGTAAAAAACACCCGGACCGGGAGTGATGGCCAGAACAAGGCTTGCCGCCAGGAACGCAGCAAACACGGGCATGGCAGGAATGATGGTTTGCATTGATCGAGTCCGTACAAAAAGGTACAGAAAAATTAGTGCCGACCGACCCCGCGATTGATTGCCAACCGGCAAATCAAATGGCGCCTGTGCGTGCCGATCGTGGCTCCGTGGCACACCTCGACGAGACCGCCATCGCAATTTGCCACGGCCCGCCCCTTGGCGCAAGGCGGTCACAAAATGCGTCGTAAAGCGCTTCTCCGTCGCAGGGTCAACCGGAGTTTTCCAAGCCGAACAGGGCTTCTCCAGGAAGCATTCCAGCGATCCCACCTTGGTGGATTGCCGTCGGGGCATTCCGACCGCTGCTGGCTGTCATATCATCTGCCCGTACGGCGCAAGGGCCACGGGCACGAGCCCGGCCAATGGCGTGTGGTTCTCGACGATCCAATCCGAGATTTACAAATGCTTTCTGCAGATCATCCCCAGCGGGACTCGATTGCCAACGAGTTTCATGCCCGACAATCGCTTCCGCTGGAGACACCGGCGCGGGCCAGCTTCGTTGCGTTTACTGTTGAACCCGAGGATCGCGGGCGCGAACTGGCGCATATCGCAGCCCTATGCAAGCAATGCGGTGTCGAGGCGCCTGCCGATGGCACCACCCAATTCTCGGCACTGCTTGGTAGCGAGCGTCTTCTCTGGGAGCGCCACGGCGAGTTTTCCGCCCTGAGTTTTTTTGCACCGGGGCTGAGCACGCGACCCTTTAGCCAACCCGTAGCGGCCATGCTCCCGACCGGTTGGCTTGCCGAGATCCCCGGCAAGACCTTGGTTGCCGCCCACGCCAAGCTGATTCGGTGGGCGGGTGCGGCACCCGACGCCGCCATGCTGGCGGAGCACTTCGATGGCAATGCCGTAATGGGCGCTGAAATCGGCGACGGAGCCGGCCTCGCGTTCACGGATTTTCGCGTTCACGCGGACGGTTTTTCCCGGTTTCTGGTCTGCGATCGCAGCTTTACGTCACGGCAGGCGGGCCGCATGCTGCAGCGCCTTTTTGAGATTGAGGCATATCGCATGATGGCCTTGCTCGCGCTTCCCATCGCGCGCCAGCAGTACCCGCGTGTGGTTGCGGGAGCACGCTCGCTGGCGGCGCTTGTCGACCGCATCGCGGCGGGCCGGGACGAGGCCGACGACGCGCTGCTCCAGGAGCTCACGCGCCTGGCCGCACACGTTGAGGGCGAGTTGGTGGGTAGCCAATTGCGCTACGGCGCTTGTGCCGCCTACGAGAAAATTGTGAACCGACGCGTTGCCGAGCTTCGCGAGGCGCGCTTGCCAGGAATCCAGACAATCGAGGAGTTCATGGCGCGGCGTTTTGCGCCCGCGGTGGCGACCTGCGCTACCGTCTCGCAGCGGCTCCATGAACTGTCGGAGCGCGTCGCCCAGGCAAGTTCGCTGCTCTCCACGCGCGTCGACATCGCGCGCGAGCGGCAGAACCAGGCTTTGCTCAGTTCCATGGACCGTCGTGCCAAGCTGCAGTTGCGGCTGCAACAAACGGTCGAAGGACTCTCCGTCGCCGCGATCGTCTATTACGTCTGCGGATTGGTGAGCTACCTGGCCAAGGCGGGCAAGGTGGCAGGGCTTCCTGTCGAACCCGAACTGCTGGTTGGGTTGGCGCTACCCGTGGTCGCAGGCGCGGTCATCTTGTCACTGCGCCGCGCGCGACGGGCAATGGAATCCGACGAGTAGCGGGCGAATTTCCTGGAATAGCGGCAAACCACAGATTACCGAATCTCGAGCGCTCGCGACAGAAGGCGACTGGGCAGTACCGCCAGGAATTTGCGTTTGCGTTGACCAGCGAGCCGGTCGTACCGTTCCAGGCCAGAAAACCGGGCCTTGGTTGTCGCTAGACCGAATCTTCCTGGGGCAATTCCTCCCAGGCGAGCTTACCCAGGTAGCGATGCGACGCGGTGCCGTGTTCGGTGAGCGCAAAAAGGTGCAACCAGCGATTGTCTACCAGTTCGCGCACCGCCGCGTGTTTGGCGATGACCGCGTTCATCGCCTCTAGCGGCGCCTCGACAAAGACGTTCAATCGCAGAGGCTCATGGATAAAGCGGGATCCGTCGTGAACGGACTGCCACGGTAGGCCCACCTTGAGGTCCCCCGCATTGCCTTCGAGCACCCCAATCGTTCCGGTGACGTTGTGCAAAATCTTATTGCCGGCGCCGAAGAATCGATTATTCACGGTCGAGCCGTAATACTGCAGATTGATCCAACTTGCCACTATCATCGGCGCAGTCATGATGAGTTCCAGTACGTGGAAACCCTTGTCCTTGCGCCAGTCGTAATCGTGCAAAAACGCCCGTCCGCCAAGATCGATCCCGCGCGTGCGGCTGCGCGGGGCGGCAATGAACGCCGCGTTGCCGGCCAGGCCCCATTCGGGCCGCACCTGCGACCAGTCGCGACTGCGCGCGAGCACCCGCGATTCCGCATCGGGCCGCCCGGGAACGCCCAGCAGGGCAGCGCGTTCCAGACGGGTAAGTGACGACGCGCGCGAAAGGCGGTCGCGC
>Ga0209698_10000472_pt1 | contig 46443 bp, 40 predicted proteins | sample LitLauG_LLR_2012_FD_187203 | JGI IMG/M metagenome (GOLD analysis project Ga0209698, IMG submission 187203) | Freshwater sediment microbial communities from Pennsylvania, USA - Little Laurel Run_MetaG_LLR_2012 (SPAdes) (version 2) | ecosystem: Environmental > Aquatic > Freshwater > Creek >...
AGAAAATCGCGCGCGATGGCCGTGAGCGAGCACAGCGCTTCCAGGTCGCCGGTGCGTCCGCAGTTGCACACCGGATGCAGACCCTCAATGCCTTTGATGCTCTGATACGGGATCAGGACGTGGCCGAGCTCGCCTCCGAAACCACTGCGGCCCTTCACCACCATTTCGCCTTCGAGGATGATTCCTCCGCCGAGTCCCGTGCCGATGATGGCCGATACCGACGTGGCTTTGTTTTCCGGCCCGAACAGCGAAACGTGGCCCCACAGCGCGCCGGCGTTGCCGTCGTTCAGATACGTCACCGGACGCTTCAGCCGCTCCTCGAGATTGGCGCGGATGTCGTACCCGGCCCAGTGTTCGTGAACGAAATTGGTGGAGCCGCGCGCGCTGAGCACTCCGGTCGCGCTCGCCGGACCTGGCGTGTCGAGGCCAACCGCGGCGATCTGGTCCATCTTGACGCCCGCTTTTTCCACGGCGATGTGCAGGCCGTCTTCGATCTGTTTGAGGCAGACGCCGGGCCCCTGCACCGAAAGCGCGGGATGCTCGCACAGGCCCTCGATCAGAAACTCTCCCTGCTGATTGATGATGGTGTAGTTGACGGCGGTTCCGCCCAAGTCCACTCCGGCGACAAAGTTCACGTGATTTGCTGCTCCATTTCCAAAAAACTACCAGAAATGCAAGCTTAGCAGGAGGCGGGTGATGGCTGCCTCACTTAGCGCCGCGGCGCGGTTCGCGAGATTCATTTCCCGCGTGCCGATCGCTTGCACGTTGGCGACCGAACCCAGATTCAGAGCCTTGCGTCCGTTCCCCTGGCCATCGGCGGTGAGGTTCGAAACGGAGACGCGGATCACGTTCGGGCCGTTGGCGCTGATAGCCGAATACATGCCTGGATAGGCCGTGGAGAAGTTGATAAAGCGGTCGCCCGTGCTCATGAATTTCGTGATGGTGCCGCGCGCCTCCAGATCCGCGCAGGGCCGGCCGCCTTGAATGCTGGAGAGAAGGAAAACGCCGCTGAGCGAAATGTTGCGGAACACGTTGTTGCGGAGCGCGACGTTTTCCATCACCGAACGGCATGTGGCCTGGATGTACATTGCCGCCGCGTCGCTCTCGTTAACGTCGTGGATGTTGGTAATCGTGTTGCCGGAAATATTCAATGCAGGCAGGTGAACGTCGCAATAGGTATAGGCCGCCAGCGCGAACTTTGACGAATCGATGATGTTATCGGCGACGGTCCAGGACGTGTAATCGTCATGGCGCGAAGGGCACGCGCGCTCGCGAAAGCCTCTGGTCAGCAGCTTGACTGCGGAATCGGCGTGATTCCGGATCGTGTTATTGCGGATATTTACGTGGCGAACGCCGATCAGGTAGATGGCGTGGTCGTTATTCCCGTCGCCGGTGAGCGTCGAATTCTCCACCGTCAAGGATTCCGCGTCGCGGACGTTCACGGGATTCGCCACCGCCCTCGGCTCCGTGCTGACGGCCAGGTCGCAATCGCGGACCACCACCGCGCCCAACGTATCCGTGTCGCCGGTTCCGGCAATGTCGATCGCGAAGTTGAAGCCGCTCGAATGTACACGGACGAAGCTGAAATTCTGGCCGAGGGCGGGACCACTCTCGGGCTGAATTTCGTCCTTGCGAAAAACCGCGACCATGGCTTTGTCGGTCTTCAGAGGCGCGGTGCGCAGCGTAATATCCTGAAGCGCAAGGGGAAACGGCGCTATGATGGCATGATTCAGCTTGGCATGCACCGTTTGCACGATGGCCGTCGTGGCCGCGCCGTCGCCGGAAATGGCCAGCGAGCATTTAGTGATCAGGGGCGAGGCTATGTTGTAGGTCCCGGCCGGGACGCGGACCGCTGCGCCGCTCTCGCATGCCGTATCGAGCGCTATCTGCAGCGCTGGAGTATCGTCGGTATGGCCGTCCCCCGTTGCGCCGTAGTCCTTTACGGAAATCTGCGCGCACAATGGAATGGCAAGCAGGGCGAAGATTAGGCGCATCTTCTTATAAGGTGTGCGAGAGGCCACTGTTTCTCTCCACAAAATCTGTGATATCTTTACCCAAGCCGTGGAGGCGGGATCCAAGTGGAATCATTCGACGTCCTGATCGTGGGCGCGGGCTTGTCCGGCATCGACGCCGCGCATCATCTTCGCGAACTGTGCCCAAGGAAGACGTACATCATCCTCGAACAACGCGAGCGCATTGGAGGCACCTGGGATTTGTTCCGCTATCCCGGCATCCGCTCCGATTCCGATATGCTGACCATGGGCTACGGCTTCCGCCCGTGGACCAATCCCACCGCGATATCTCCCGGCGGCGAGATTCGCGAGTACATTGAAGCCACCGCGCGCGAAGAAGGCATCGACAAACACATCCGCTTCGGGCACCGCATTGTTAGCGCGGACTGGTCGTCGGAAACGGCCATGTGGACCATCCACGCCATGCACGGCGACGAAAAGGTCACGCTGGAGGCGAATTTTCTGTTCTCCTGCGCGGGCTATTATCGTTACTCAGCGGGGTACACGCCGGAGTTTCCGAACATCGATAAATTTCAAGGCACGGTGGTGCATCCGCAGGCATGGCCGGAGAATTTGCAGTATTCGGGCAAGCGCGTAGCGATCATCGGCAGCGGAGCCACCGCCGTCACGCTAGTGCCTGCCATGGCGCCGACCGCAGCGCATGTGACGATGGTGCAGCGTTCGCCGACGTACGTCGTTTCGCTGCCTGGCAAGGACGCCGTTGCTAATTTCCTGCGCAAAATTTTGCCCTCGAAGCTGGCGTTCCAGTTGGCGCGTTGGAAGAACGTTGCGCTGATGACCTACATTTATCAATTCTCGCAGCGCTTCCCGAAGGTGGCCAAGGCGGGCATCGTCAAGAAGGTGCAGGAGCAACTGGGGCCGGATTACGACGTGGCCACGCACTTCACGCCTCGCTACAATCCGTGGGAGCAGAGGATGTGCGTGGTGCCCGACGCCGATATGTTCGAGGCGATTAAATCCGGCCGGGCCAGCGTCGCCACGGGCGAAATTGAGACGTTCACCGCAACCGGCATCCGCTTGAAATCGGGTCAGGAAATCGACGCCGATATCGTGGTGACCGCGACCGGGCTGGTGATGCAGGCGTTCGGAGGCATGGACCTGACCGTGGACGGTGTGCGCGTCGATCCGGCGCATACGCTGGCGTATAAAGGCGTGATGATTTCCGGCGTGCCGAACCTGGCTGCCATCTTCGGCTACATCAACGCGTCCTGGACCCTGAAGGCCGACCTGATTTGCAGCTACGTCTGCCGTCTGCTGAATTACATGGACGCGAAGGGCGCGAAACAAGCGACGCCGGAGGCAGGCGGCGAAGCCCCCGTTGCGCCGTTCGTGGAGAAATTCAGCTCCGGCTACGTCGCCCGAGCGCTGGAGCGATGGCCGAAGCAAGGCTCCAAGGCGCCGTGGCGTGTGAACCAAAATTATTTTAAGGACATGAAGGCGATGAAGTGGTCCGCCATCGACGATGGAGCGCTGCGTTTCACCAGTCCGCAGAAGGTGCCCACGCCCAGCCACGCGCTCGCGGGCGCAGCGAAATAGTCAAGCGAAGGAACAGCGGCACCGCGAGCCAGTGAGCCCAGCAAGCCAAGTGTAAGTTCGATGCTACAGGGCTGCATGCCAGAACACATCGCGGCATGCCTGGGGCACCATTCGGACTCGCCAGCGTTAGCTTTATTGCCGCCACAGCGTTTTGCCAGGAAGTCCAATCCGTTACCACATTTTGGCGTCGACGATTCCGATCTGGTGTTCGGCGGACCAAGTTGGCTCGATTGGGACCGCTTCCATCGGTGATGCGATGTCCAGATCCTGCGGGTTTCAGGCTCACCCGAAATCGGAGGTGCCGGTGCTCCGGGTTAGTCATGACACCAAAATTAGGACGGGCAGACGTGTTTGTTACGGGCTCTGCGTCCGCATGAGTCGCGCTGCGCCGTTAGCGCCTCCGCGGCGTAAGAGCCACCTCAAAGGTGATCATGACACTGCGGCCAGGAAGCAGTTGCAACTGATCGCTGCCGCTCTGTACGTAGCTTGCGGCAGCGGTTGCGCTGACCCCGGGCGACAGGCCGACTACATCGTGAAAGTTGAATAGGTTATTGAAACTCAACTTGACCTTCGACCCCTTAAAGAACGAGTTCGTGGGCAACGTGTAATTGACGAACAGGTTATTCATCCAAAAAGAGTTCAACTGAGTCGCTTCGTGGACGTTGCCGTTGTCCACGTAACGGGGCCCGACGTCTTTGTTGAAGAAACCGATTGCCCAGCGCTTGTCAGTGTAGGTTACGCCCGCGGAGGCCGTATAATTCGGCTGCCCGGCCACCCATGCTGAAGGGGTCGCCGCAAGCGTGGTGCCATTGCGCAACACTTGAGCTGCAGTTGGCCCGTATTTGAATGTGCCGGCCGTCCCGTTGAAGTTGAAGCTCAACCCATGACCCAAATACACGTTGCCCTCCCCCTCAAAGCCCGTCCCGTTGGTAGGCGCAGTGGCGTAGTAGTACGAATCGCCGAAATCAGGCTGGGTGGGGTCTGTCACCTTATAGCTCGCATAATTGTTATCGAAATGGACGTGGTAAACGTCCGCATCAAAACTCAAGCGGCTAAGTTTCAACACGGTACCACCCTGGAAGGTGGTGGCAATGGTCGGCTTGGGGGTGACGGCGACCTGCGCGCCGGTCACATCAAATATTGCGCTGGGAGGAATCTGGCTGCCGCGACCGTACTGGCCATACGCCGACCAGATGTTGGTGATGCGGTAGTTGGCCGCGACCGAGGGCAGGAGGTTGTTGTAGTACGCGCTGTGTTTCGTTGAGATTCCCGCGCACCCCGCAATCAGCGTGGATGTGCATCCGAGGTTCCCCACCACCTTGCCGTCGGCAAACTGCGTCAGGTCCATCGTGTAGAGTGCGCTCTTCACCCCCGCGGTGATCGTCCACCGGGGGATGCCAACAAACTGGTACTCGATATACGGCTGCGCCGAGTTGGTAATGAAATTCTCGTGGAACCTGAGGTCCTTGAGCAGGGGCGAGTCAATCCCCGTGCGGGGATCGGCGTTTCGCTGAAAACGGTCGGTGGTTGTGTACTCGTACCACGCGCCAATCCGGAAGACGCCATACTTCGACGCCTGGCTTAAGGTCGTGATGATGCCGCCGCGATTGTACTGGTTCAGCTTGTCTCTCCAACTGGACGGGCCGACCACTACTTCGTGCAGCGAGTCCTGAGTCTGATCGTTCATCAAATGCTGGTGGTTCGAGTAGGAGTAGCTATAAGGCTTGGTCTCAAACCTCCATCCATGGCCGAACTCGTGGCCGAAGGTGACGATTTCGAAGTCGGTCGGCACGTGGTACCTGAAATTCTTGTAGTATTGCGAGTTCCACGTGCCATCCTTGTTGTAATTGTTGCCGTCCGCGATGTAGTTCAGACCATGATCGAGGATCTGCTGGCGGGTGGGATCGCCGTCGGGCGTGTTACTGTCTACGACTATCACTGTGCTGATCAGGGTGAGAAAAGTCCTGTCGGAGAACTTGTAGTTGAACTTTGCGGTGGCGGCGGTGCGCTGCTGGTAGTCGTAAGTCAGATAGCCGTCGGATTCGTTGTGGTGGGCCTCCAGCCAGAAGTTGGCCTTATTTTTGAGGAAAAGGCCTGAGTCAAACTGACCCAGGATCTGGTTGGAGTTGAAGGATCCATAAGATTCGGAAAGTTTGAACGACATGTCGTCGCCCATTTTGGGCGAGAACATGTGAACGGAGCCGCCGAAGTTCGTGGGGCCCACATCGGAAGCCGTGCCGGGGCTGCGATCAAAGTCCACATAGCTGATGGCCGGCGCCGGTACGTACGCCCACGAGTGATGGGTCGGGTCGTTCGAGTCCTGCCAGGGCACACCGTCCCAAGTTGTCGTGAAGGTGCCGTCGGCGAAGGCGCGAAACCTGACTTTGGAATCGCCGTTGCCGACGCCGTTAGGAGCCCAGGTGACGACGCCCGGAGCCGCTTGCAGAATGTCGGCATAGTCCGTAGTCGGCGTGGTGTATTGGCGGACGTACTGGCTGGAAATCTCGGTGCGAGGCGACTCCGCGTCCAGCAAAGCCTTCATGGGCGCCATCTGCGACGCTATAGAAGGATCGGCGTCGGACTCAACGGTCACTTCCTCTGAAACCGAAGCCAATCTCATAGACAGCTCAATCTCGGTTGCGTTCCCGGCCGTCACCGTGACTTGACGCTCCAAAACGGCAAATCCCGCCGCCGAAGCCTGGATGGAATACGTGCCAGCAGCCAGCCCGGATATCGTGAACTGACCTTCTGCATTTGCAACGGCGGCCGGAGCGTTCTTGCCTAGCCCGCGAATAGCAATCGCTGCCCCCGGCACGTTCTTACCAGACTGATCCACGACGGTACCCCGCATGGACCCCGAGCTCTCCTGCGCAGACAACGCCGCGAACGATCCGGCGAGACCAAAAAGGCAAGCGAGCGCGAGCACGCGTGTCACAACGATACTGACCACACAATGGCGATTTAGGACGATTCGGCTCAAAGGTTCCTCCACTTTTGTCTAAGTCACGATAACCGCAGATGTTAGGCTCCCATCGCTGCTTTACAGATGGATCAACTCGAGGTGAATATACGGTAAAAAAGATAAACGACAGACGATTCGAAATTGTCAGCGGATCGTCGGCCACTTGGAGTTCCCAAAAGTATAAAATCGCCTAACAACCGGTGCGGCTCTGACGCTCGCGATAGGGCAACAAAAAGGACGTTGGGATGTGCTGGCTTACCTGCTGCTGAGTTGTGGCTGCGTTCGCCGCGCTTCGATGGTGGGGTGTTTTCCCCTGGCTCGCGAGTCGGTGTGAAAACATGGACGCAGACCGCTCCCGCAGGTCGCGGCTCCGTTTTCGCGCTTCGTAGAATTATTATTGTGCGCTGTATCGACGTTTCCTGGCAGTCACGCCGAGTCTCCCGTACAATCGTCCTCATGCGCTCACTCCTTCTGCTTGCCTGCGCTGCGGTGTCTTTCGCGCAACCCGCCTTTCTGTTGCCGGATGGCGTGAAGCCGACGAAGCACGTCATCGAACTCACCGTTGATCCGGATTTGGACACGTTCACGGGCTGGGCTCGCATTGAAGTGCAACTCACCAAGCCGGCGAGTGTGATCTGGGTGAACGGCAAGGATCTGACGCCTTCTGAAGCGTCGGTGGAATGGCGCGGCCGCACTCTGCCCGCTACGGCGTCGGTGGACGGAGGCGAATTTATCGGGTTGCATCTGGCCTCGCCCATCGGGCCCGGCGCGGCGACGCTCTCGATTCGCTATCGCGGCACGCTGGACGAGAAGGCGGTGGCCGGGCCGTATCGCAACAAGGTCGCGGGCGAGTGGTACGCGTTCACAACCTTCACGCCGATCGACGCACGGCGCGCGTTTCCCTGTTTCGACGAGCCTCGGTTTAAGACTCCGTGGGAGATTTCGATCCGCGTGAAGCGCGGCGACAAGGCTTTCTCCAACGCCGCCCAGGTTTCTGAAACCGAGGAGCCCGACGGCCGCAGGCTGATCAAATTCGCGCCCACGCAGCCGCTGCCCGCCGAGGTGGTCGCCTTCTGCGTCGGTCCTTTTGATGTGTATCAGGGCGCGCCAGCAGGCCATGGCACGCCGATCCGCGTGATCACCGAACGCGGCCAGAGCGCATCGGCCAAGCTCGCCGCGCAGGCGACGGTGGATGTGCTGCCGCGTCTTGAAGATTACACAGGAATCCCGTATCCGTTCGGCAAGCTGGATCACGTGGCCGTACCGGAATTCAAGTTCGGCGCGGTGGAAAATCCCGGGCTGATTACGTACAAAGCCAGCGCCCTGCTGCTGCAGCCGAAGGATGTGGAAGAGGATAAATCGCGCCGCATTCGTGGGTTGCAGGCGCATGAGGTAGGGCACCAATGGTTCGGCGACATGGTGACGCAGGCGACGTGGGACGACGTGTGGTTGAGTGAGGGCTTCGCCACCTGGTTCTCCGCCAAGGTGATGGATTATGAGCAGCCCAAAGGCCGGCACTGGCTGGCGCAGGTGGCCGCGCGTGAGCGGATTATGGCGGTGGATGCGAGTCCGAAAACGCGTCCGGTGCGCCTGGAGATGCACAGCCGCAAGGATACCGATGGCGTGTACAGCGGCATCGTTTATCAAAAAGGCGCGGCGATATTGATGATGCTCGACGGCTGGCTGGGCGAACCGCGCGTCCGCGACGGGCTGCAGGCGTATCTGAAGGCGCACCAATTCGCCAACGCATCCACGGCGGATTTGGAAGCGGCGCTGCCGGGGACGAAGCCGGTGCTCGATAGTTTTCTGAACCAGACGGGTATCCCGTCGATCCGCGTGAAGTGCACCAATTCTAAGCTGACCATCGACCAGACCAATACCGAGCATAACTGGACTATCCCCGTGTGCTGGCGTGGCTCGAACATGGCTGGTCCGTTCTGCCTGGTGATGGAAAAGCACAAAGAGATGGCAGTGTTTTCCTGTCCGGCGTGGATTTATCCCAACGGCGGCGGGACAGCGTACGTGCGTACGGAGTGGACGGCGGAGCAGCTCGCCGCGTTGGACCTCACGCAGCTGACGGCGTCGGAAAGGCTGACGCTGGTCTACGATTTGCGAGCGGCAAAGAAGTTCACGGCTCCGATATTAAGAACACTGGCAGGCGATGCGCAGCCAGAGATAGCGAAGGCAGCGGCGGATGCGATCGCGGGGAAGTAATGTTCAGCGGTCGTAGCAAACGGCGAACTCGCGCAGGCGAGCGGCTATGGATTCATCCAACTGGCCGGGCAGCAAACGGAAGCGCCAGTTGCCTCCCAGCGTCGCCGGAGTGTTCATGCGGGCTTCTTTACCCAGGCCCAATAAATCCTGCGCCGGGAACACCACTGTGTGCGCCACCGACGCCATCAAGGCGCGGATCAGAGACCAGTTCATCTCGCTCCCGTCGGCGCCCAGGTAGGCCTTGGCGAATGCTTTCTCCTTGGCGATGTCGTCGGTGGTGCGGGTTGAATCGCCTCCTTCGGAGTTCCACCAGCCCATGGTGGTGTCGTTATCGTGGGTGCCTGTGTAGGCCACCACTTCGCGCGGATAATTGTGGGGCTTGAAGTCGGGCGCCTGCGGGTCCTTGCCGAAGGCGAATTGCAGGATCGCCATGCCGGGGAAGCCGAAGCGGTTGCGGATGGCCTCCACTTCGGGCGTGATCACGCCGAGGTTTTCCGCGACCACGGGCAGCCGCCCCAGGGCGTTTTCGACAGCCTCAAACAAAAGCGCGCCCGGACCCTCCACCCAGTGGCCGTTCACCGCGGTGGTTTCGCCGAAAGGCACCTGAAAATAGGCCTGGAAGCCCCGGAAGTGATCGATGCGGACGAGGTCGAACATCTCGAACGTGGCGCGGAAGCGGTCGATCCACCATTGATAGCCGCTGGCCGCATGAGCGGGCCAATCGTAAATCGGATTGCCCCATAGCTGGCCGGTGGCGGAAAAATAATCGGGTGGAACGCCGGCCATCCAGGCAGGCTGCCCGTCGGCGCGCAGCTTCCACAGCGAGGGCGCGGCCCACACGTCCGATGAATCGCCGGCGGCGTAAATCGGGATGTCGCCCATCAGCCGGATGTGTCGGGCGTTCGCCGCGCGCTTCAATTGCAACCACTGCTCAAAGAATTCGAACTGGAAGAAGGTGTGGGCTCGGACGCGTTCTTCTGACGCGTGCCGGGAGGCGGGCCACTGAGGCCAGGCCACCATGCCGAACTGCTCCTTCAGCGCCATGAAGCGGGCGAAATCGGGCAGCCAGTGGCGATTCTGTTCCTCAAAATCGGCGAAGGAAGGCGACGGCTGGAACCGAGCGGCGGCTTTGCGCAGCGCGGCAGTTTTGGTTTGAATCACGCGCGGAAAATCGACGCTTTCGGTGTTGGGAAGCCGCGCGGCTTCTAAATCTGACGCGTCGAGCAGACCCTGTTCCTGCAGCCGGTCGAGCGAAATCAGCAATGGATTTCCAGCGAACGCGGAAAAGCACTGGTACGGCGAATCGCCATACCCCGTGGGACCAAGAGGAAGCACCTGCCAGAGCGTTTGGCCGGAGCATTGCAAAAAATCAAGGAACTGGTGCGACGAAGGACCTAGGTCGCCAATGCCATAAGGCGATGCAAGCGACGTGGGGTGCAGCAACACACCGGAGGAGCGAGGAAACAATGGCGCGGTCAAGCCATTATTCTACGCCGGAGGGCTAAGGAAGAACAGCCTGAGTTTTTTAACACTGAGTTTTTTAACACAAACCGATCGCCGTGCGAGATCACTATCACGACGAGCATGTCTGGCCTTGCCCGAACCCTCGCCTCTTGCGGATGGGCCTCCAGAGAGCAACACCGAGCGTTCTACGCATCGCGAACGCACTTTATCACACCGGCCTCACCACGCCTGCAGCCCTTCGTGTGGTTGCCGACACGTGGCGGACGCTCGACCCGGACCCGTTGACCCGAACCCAGGTGATCGACGCGAGCCGCCGAACGCTCGAACTTCTCGATGAACGGCACCTGTTACGTCCCGCGCCGGAAGGCACGCACGGCACGGTTGTCAATGAATGGCGACCGCCACTCTACAATCTCTATCTCAACCGCCTCGACGTTAGTACCGCCGAATTGCGCCAAACACAAGAGCACTGGAACCCCGAAGAGTACTAAGGAAGGCCCAAATGGAGTCTTACGGAGTCACCCTCCGACAAAATCTGTCATGACGCGTTACTTGGACAGCTTCGCTGCTTCGGTCATTCTGTCCATGTAATGAAACCGGCAACTACAGAAGCCTATTTCGTGGATCGAGACGTGGCCATCTATCACGCGGATTGCCGACAGCTCTTGCACAGCCTCCCGAACGAATCGGTAGATATGGTCCTCACCGACCCTCCTTACTGCGTCAACTACCGCGGAAGGTGGGGCAGCGATTGGGCACCGATTGCAGGGGATGTGGAGACCGCATGGCTTGCGCCTGCCTTCGTCGAGATCTGGAGAGTGTTTAAAACCGAACTCCCTTTGCTTGAGTTTTTACGGGTGGCCTAACGCGGATATGTTCCTGGAGGTGTGGAAGCGTATTGGCTTTCGTCCGGTCAGTCATGTCGTTTGCGTAAAGAGCAATATCGGGCTCGGGCACTTCACCCGTAACCAGCACGAAACCGCCTACCTTCTCGCCAAGGGTACCCCCCTCCTCCACCGAGCGCAATCAGCGACGTCTTTGAGTGGGAACGGGAAAACGTCACCTTTCGCCCCAATCAGAAACCACTTCGCGCAATCTCGCGCATGGTCACGGCATATAGCGCCGAGGGTGCGATCATGCTCGACCCGTTTATGGGCAGCGGGACGACGCTCGTCGCGGCGATAAACATGGGGCGCCGTGCAATCGGAATCGAAGGAGCAGTATTGTGAGGTTGCAGTAAAGCGTCTCGCACAGCGGGTATTCGGATTCGAGGGACCCAACCCGCCATCAGTGCAGGAGCCGTTTCCCTTAGTGGCGTGGTTGTCGGATGCGAGGGACACATGAACGAAATGCGCCATTCGCCCGTGATGAGCGTGAACCACGCCGCCGCCTACTTACAGATCTCGAAGGCGCACCTGTCGAACGTGATCAATGGCAAGGTGCCCGGCGTGAAGCCTGTACGGTTCTTCCGCATGGGACGTCGTGTCCTCATCAAACGCGAGTGGATCGACGAATGGCTTGAAGTCGCGGACCGCGAGGCGCTCAAACAGTGATACGATCCGAGACATGCCAGGTATCACCGCCTTCGACGCAGGAAAGAGGCATAGAAATGCGTCGGAAGCGTTTTCAGAAAGGCAGCCTGCAATCCCGCAAGCACGGGCGTCATCGCGTGTGGGTTGCCTTTTGGTGGGAGGACGGTTGCCGGAGGTGCAAGGTACTGGGGCGCAGCTCGCAGTTGACGAAGGCCGATGCGGAGGCAGCTCTCTCGTCGATCCTTCGGACAATCAACAGCGGTGCCAGCCAGACGGCACAGCCGGTCTACACGTTCGCCCAGTTCATAGACGGAGTGTACCTTCCGTTCTGTCGTCGCAGTTGGAAGGAATCGACTGCGGGGACCTCGGAGCAGATCATCAAATCGCATCTCGTTCCGGAGTTCGGAAGGTGTCTGCTTCATTCGATCGGTCGGGAGGACCTGCAAGACTTTCTCGACTGGAAGGCCAAGGAACTGTCGGGGAGCGTGGTTGCTCATCTGCGGTGGTTTCTAAACGCAGTGTTCAAGCTCGCGATGTCCGACGGCGTCATGCTCAACAATCCGGCAGCGGAGTTGAGGATTCCAAGAAAGTGTCAACCAGGCCGGGCGATGCGGCCCCTGACAGAAGAGGAGGTAAACATTTACCTGGAGGCACTCGACCTCCGGGAGAAGCTCATTGCTCGCTTTGCAATTTTCGAGGGGATGCGCCCCGGTGAGATTTTGGCCCTTCGGTGGAAGTCGCTGGAAGGGTCTGCGATCTGCGTGGAGGAGCGGGTGTACAAGCGAAGGCTCGACACCCCGAAGAACGGCAAGAAGCGCGAAGGTGCAATCTGAGACGGAACGCTCGAACTGATTACCGAGTGGGCCGACCTGGCAGAAGACCCCAGCGCCGAAGGCTTTGTCTTCCCATCGGCGAGGATCACTACTCCCCTCTCCCTGGACAACCTCTGGCGACGTTCGATGCAGCCAAAGCTGGAGAAACTCGGCCTCGGCTGGGCGTCATTTCAGGTGCTGCGAAAAACGAACGCCAGTCTCTCGAAAAAGGCAGGAGTCGATCCGAAGGTTGCTTCCGACCAGAGGGGCCACGGGATCGGCGTTAGCTTGGAAGTGTACACGAACTCCGATCTGGAGCAGAAGCGAGCCGCACTCAAGAAACTCGAAGCCGCCGTGCTTCGTCGACCGCAACCCGAACCCCGGTCAGCACCAGAACATCGGGCTTAATGGAGTAAACGGAATAACGAGGAATCAGTGGGGCTTCCTAAGTTATTGAAAAGTTGGAGCGGGAGACGGGGTTCGAACCCGCGACGTCCAGCTTGGGAAAGTGACCGTAGATTGAAAACAAAAGACTAAGGCGTCTACGGCGTTTCATCCAGGTGTAATGAAATCAGCAACTTCCGACATTCCTCAACCAAACCGCCGCTTAAGTGAGTGAAAGTGGAGTGAAAGCCCCCTGCCCTCTTGCGGCTTGGAAACCTCGCCACCGTTGAAACCCAAAAGCCGCACTGTTATGCACGTATACGCGTGTACGCGGACAAGCCGATTCCCGCTGATCTCGCGCTTCGGGCGGACATCAATCCCTCTGTCTGCGAAGCCTGCCACTGAATCCCTCTCAATCCGGGAATCAAAAATGAACATTCATTGCATACGCGTACACAAGTAGACCGCGACACAAGAACACAATTGGACAAGTGTCCGCGTACACAATGCTACGCGGACACGTGAACACAATTTCACGGGTATCAGCGTAGACGGGTATACCTGCATACCGTTGCACGTTTGCACCACTGTACGGTTATCGTGGTACATTTCGCCGCAAGGGGTTGCCAGTATACGCGTATACCTTTATAGCCGGATCATCTGAAACCCGTAACATGGTGTCCGCTGATGCGCGTAATTTCGTTCGTGACCCAAAAGGGTGGCTCCGGGAAAACCACGCTGACGTTCTGTTGTGCGGTGGCAGCTCAGGAGAAAGGGAAACGCGTCCTGATCCTGGACATGGACCCACAAGGCACCGCTACCGCTTGGTTCAAAGACCGCGATGCTGAGTCGCCAACGCTCGCCACGATCAAGTCGTCGGAACTGACCGACGCAATCCGAAAAGCGAAAAAGGCGGGCTTCGACCTCGTCTTGATAGATACGCCGGGCAGGGATGAACCGTCCACCGCTGCGGCCATACGCGAAGCAGATTTGTGCATCATTCCTTGCCGCCCAACGCCGGGCGACATGAAAGCAACGCCGCCAACCATCGCGACCATCAACCGTCTTAAGAAAGACGCAGCGTTCGTACTCACTCAAACGCCGTCGCGCAGTTTTCGTAATTCTGAAGCTGAGAAAGGACTATCCATGCTTGGCATGGTTTGCCCACATCTCATTGTCATCCGCAATGCTTATCAGGATGCGCAGGGTAGGGGGCTTGGCGTTACAGAATTCGAGCCGGACGGCAAGGCGGCGCAAGAAGTCCGCGAACTGTGGAAGTGGATCAGCAAAAAACTGGAGAAAGTCAATGAACGCAAAGAAACGCACGTCGCTTGACGCGGTATTTGCCACCGAAGAGTTACCTGCACCCAAGCCGCACAAGAAAGGTACTGCGAGGACGAAGCAGATAGAAGCCTCACAGACTTCCTTGGTGGATATACAGCCGCAGGAGAGGGCAGGGGGTCCCAAGCGTCCCGCAGTCAAACAGCACACAGCGTACTTACCTCTTGCCGTTCATGAACAGCTTCGCAAACTTGCATTTGAGGAAAACCGAAAGATGCACGATTACCTGATCGAGGGGCTTGACCGTGTGTTTGCCGATCGGGGCCTGCCTGCTGTCAAGGGCGCACGCTGATACGCGTATACGCGTGTACGGTTTTGGCCAAATACCAGACAGACTAGGGGAGGGGCAATTTCTCGAATGTAATTGCGTTCTAGCGACTCATCAGCGTTCCAGCAACAGTCGGTGGTTACGCCGCCTGCTCCTTTTTGAACGCCTCGATATCGGTCTCGGGTGCTCCAGCCTGACGCATGGCTTCCACAGTCGCATCTATTTTTGCTTGTAAAGGCAGGGTGGCCAAGTCGGGTGCGAGAGCATGTGTCGTTTCGACTTGCCCACGCAATCGCGCCATTCGGCCCACCTTGCTCCGACCGCGCTCCTGCATCGCTGCGCGGAATTCATCTCCTGATTTCTTCCACCATGCGAGAGTGACGGCGTGTATAGGCGCTCGCGAATGCTGGCGCTCCAATTCGATTTGAAGGCTCATGTCCGATAGCCCGTTGACTTCAAGCATGGCGGCGTCAAGCACCTTGCGCTGAAAATTATCCCCGCGCACATAAGTGCCTGGCGGAACGCCGAGCAGTTCACGAAATCGGTCGATTGGAAAGGTCTCCACTGCCTTCTCCATGTTCGCTCTGAGCTGAATAAGCTCATACAGAGCCATGGCGTACTTGCTCGTCATAGAGCAGACGATTTCAGCTTTGATGCGCCCCCACCGGCCAGAACTCTCCAGTATTGGGGCAAGTTTGCGAGGTAGGCCGTATCGCAATGTGGCGCGCTTTGCCAGCTCTTTAGCGGACACGTCGAAGAAATCGAATAAGCCAGTAATCACAACGCGTTGCTCGGGTCCCTCAACACCGTCGCCGTTTTCGGCGACATAGGCGACATTGACCTTAACAGACATGAGCCTCGTGAGGCTGTCTCGCAGCCGATCCGAGCTTTCATGTCGAGAGAAAGCCTGTCGCACTGTGGCAAGGGGAATTTCCCATTCCGCATTCTGCTCAAGAAGCTTGCCGCTATCGTGAGCGTGCTGGTATAGAAGGTTCAGGATAGCCCGGTCACTCGCTTCAAGCGCGTGCGTCCCAGTCATTTCTATAAGCTCGCCGGGCTTGGGAAAGCCAAGATGATTGGTTTTCTGCTCCGACGTGCGACTCGCAATTGCCATTGTGCAGAAATACACTACCCCTACATGAAGTCAAGTAGGGATAGTGGACCGAACGAGGCGAACCCGCCCGTTAAGTAGGAGATGTGCCCCACCCGACGAACTTGAGTAGACCGCTTCCGATTTGCCAGAACCACTCGCCACCGCGAACCCGCCCGTTTGGTAGTGAACCTCTGCCAAGTGGCCACATCGCCACTCACCGCCCGCTTGGTAGGAGACATACCGTAATCGCCCTTGTCCAACGTGCTGATACACGTCATTTCGCTAATGCTTTAGGTATGACCGCCCGTTTGGTAGTGAACCGCCGCAAACCCGAGCAGGGTTTCTTCATAGACGCCCGTTTAGTAGGAGAAGGCTGCCCGATTGGTAGGGTTTCAGCAGCCCGTTTGGTAGGAGATATCCGCCCACTTGGTAGCATCTTGACGAAATAACATGCTGGCGTCCCATTCTTTTTTCTTCGGGAAATTGAACTTAAGAGAATTTGAATTTTAGACGGTGGATAACTCCTGCCTCTAAATCATCCCCTCCGGTTCACTACTTAAGTGGGATGGATGTGGAAGCTCAAGGCTATCGAAGCCTTTCGCTTCCCGAGGAAGGGCTTCTAGAAGCCAGCCCTTCCTTCGCAACCATCCCGGCACAAAGTGGCTATCAGAATTAAGGGGCGCAATTGAAGCGTTCGCGCACAACCGCTTTGGCCAACAAGTGGAGCGTTACCAGCACCTAGCCTTGTTACGTGTTTATTGGGCCAGCGGAGGCGTCCCAGATGCACCTCGGAACGGAGTGCTGCCCAGACACCGCGGCCATGAACAAAGCCTTGTGTGAACTTCTGCGGCCTGTTTTAAAATAGGATCTCGCACCATTGCCGATCTCGTTTCCACCGAGAGACTCTCATGCCTAGCGTTCAGAAAAAGAAGCGCCTCCAGCCGCCTTCCGTCGAGGAAGACGACGCCATTTTGCTTACGATCTACGAGCGGATGCTACAGGAATGCAAAGAGGACGGCGCGGATGTCGAATTCCTCGAAGCTGGCATTGCGCGCCAAAACTCCGTGCTCAATTTGCTTGGTTGCGCTCTTGGTCAATACGGTCACAGCGACACAAAGAGGAAGCTTGGCGTTGAGGACGACATCTCGCTCAGCTACATCCTGAAATATTTTCAGACCGCTGTCGGGGCACTCGGCTACACGCAGGAGCCGATGGAGAGGCTTTTTGAACGCACGAGCAGCCGAGTGGATAAAGCCTATCTGGCCTGATTCCAGATTACGCGCTGTGCTTTGGGATCACCTGTTGCATCACCCGATGTTGGCCGCGTGGTGTGAGGGCCAACTCGCCGTTGTCCTCTTCGCGGATTTCCCGGTTCGAGATTAACTTTGCGATTGCGGCGTTAAGTGTAGGGGCTTTCTGCAATGGCGCATACTGCCGAATAGCCGCCCGGCTCAGACGATTGCCCACCGCATGATTTAGCAGCAGCAATATTTCGTCTGCCGCCGGGATTCCCGATGCGAGCACCAACGGCTTGCCATCCAGCTCATGGATTAACGTGTGCTGCAACTGAACGATTTGCGCGATCGTATCGGCGATGACCTGCTTGTCGGCAGTCCAGGCAAGCCGCAGAAACTCCGCGAACATCCATTTCCCGACATGCAGGATGAGCATGGAATCCATGTAATTCGCGGTATAGATCGCCGAGATATGCACCGGGCCGCGATCCGACCGAAACTTGTAGACCAAACGGATCGCCTTGCAAAAATGCCTGCGATCTCCCTCCGCCAGATTGTGGCTGCGCTTTTTGGTGAAGTCCTCAAGCCAGTCGCACAGGGCACCGGGCAGATCCGTGTGCGTGATCATGCCCGAGTCGAGTTGATACAGCGCGCGGGAAACTGCTTCGCATAGACGGCCCCCATCAAGCTCAGCCGGTTTCCAGTCTCCGGCCAGAAAGCGCTGTTGCATCTCCACATAGCTTTCGACGATTGCCTTGGCGAAGCCAGCATCCACAACTGTGGAAAGCTCGGTCACAAGCTGTGCGGAGGATATTCCCACTACTTTGCCGCCTTGACCATCTCAGCGGCGCGCTTCGTTCCGCTCGGTGTCAGTTTGAAACCGCCATCGGCCTTGATAACGAATTCCTCGGCGTTCTTGCGTGTGAGCGTCGTTTCCAGGGATCGATCCTTCTCCGTGAATGAAAACGCAAGCGCGATGAACCGCTGAATGTACAGCGACGATGCGGAGACACCGCCGACCTTATGAATCGCCCAAAGGGCCAGCACGGCCTTGTCGAGGACCGTCTTACCTTTCAGAATGAAATGCCCGTTGACGTTCTCCGCGTGCTTCTCCCATTTGGCGGCCCACTCTTCGGCGACGTTCGACCGCTTGCGGCCTACCTTGCCAGTGGGCTTGCTGTCTTTTTTGTTTTCGGCTCCGGGCTTGGCGTTGCGAGAGGCGGACTCCGGTGTCCAGCCAGGGTCTGCGTGGTTCGGGTTTAGGATTTCATCCAGCGCCTGGACCGCTTTTTCGCGGCCCTCTTTTTTCAGCCGGATTGTATCACCCTCGATTTCCACGGCCATCTTGTGCGAGAGTTCGTGGCGCGTATTGTTGTCGAGCACCTTCGCAGCGTCGAGCATCTTCTTTACGCTCGAATACGATATCGGCTTCTTTCCCGCCAGTTCCTGCGCATAGATGAAAAGATACGTCAGCCGACGGGCATATTCGAGCCTGCTGTCGGCTTTAAGCCGATGCTCTTCGAGCCGAACGTCCTCGCCGTTAATCTCAAAAATCTCCCGCATGCGCTCCGCGTCTCCAGCCGGTTGCGCAGGCTGCTTGGTTTCGTCGGGCTTCGTGTCGATGATCTGACCGTCTTCCGCAGGTGCGCCAGAGGGCAGTTGCGGAGCCATCGTCGCAAGACCAGTCACCCTTGTCATTTGGCGATGACCATGCGGCGCGAGCCGATCGGACACCAGCCGGTTCACCGTTTCGCCTATGCTGCCGATAGCGGCATCCGTAAAGCTGATGCGAAGAGAACGGCTCCGTGTGTCTTCCTGAAGCTCAAGTGTGTTCATCGTGGGGCCAGTTCCGTTAGCAACCAGACTGGCAGCTCCACCCCCTACAGGCGTTCCGCACATGATACAGGCCCGTGCGTCCTTTTCGAGCAGTTCGTTGCACTGCTTGCAGCGCGCCTGTAGAGCACAGGATGCGCAGAAGTAACCACGCTGCGAAAGAACATTGCCGCAAGATGGACAGTTCTGAATGTGCTGGTCGTTCATGCCGGTCTCCGTTTCGTCCTGGCAAAGTGCCAAAAGCAAACTCCCTTGAGTTCAAACGCTTTGACGCACTTATGTTTTATTCTACGAAATCTCTGCTTTTCCTGCTGTCCTCAGACATCAGCTCTGACCGATCACCGAAATCCAATCTTCGATAGATACGAACCCGCATGGCGAACCCGCTGAGGTGCGCGGGCCGGGCTCTATTCGCAAAAGCAGCTCACCGAGCCGCAGGCGTCTCGGCCCATCCGGGTAACTATCCCTTTCGCAGAAACCAAAAACACTAGGGACTCCGCCCCACGCGCCGCGCAAGGGTGAAGCTTCGCCGCCCGACCGGGTGTCCCCACCTTCCGCGCTCAAAAGCAGAGCTTGTGCAGGCGGGTGATTCCCCTCCCGGTTCGTTGCGCCCTGTGCCGCGTTGCTACCCCCGACCTCGCCGGTGGGCAGAAGTGCATGTGCATGAGCACAGCAACTTCAAAAGCCCATTTAGGAGACGGAAAAATGACGAAAACAGCAACGGAGAACGCAGACCGCAAAGACGTTTACACGCGAGTAACCGACCGCATCATCAGCGACCTTGAGCAGGGCATCCGCCCGTGGATGAGACCGTGGAGCGCTGAGCACGCAGCCGGACGAATCAGCAAGCCACTACGCCATAACGGCACGCCGTACCGTGGTATGAACATTCTTCTGCTATGGGGCGAAGCGGTGGCAAAGGGATACGCCGCACCCATCTGGATGACCTACAAGCAGGCCCAGGAACTAGGCGCAAATGTCCGCAAGGGCGAGCACGGTTCTTTAGTGGTCTATGCCAACACCATCAGCAAGACCGAAACCAACGAGCAGGGCGAAGACATCGAACGGGAAATTCCCTTCATGAAAGGGTACACAGTGTTTAACGTGGAACAGGTGGATGGACTACCAGCCCACTACTACGCACAGCCTGAAAATCCTCTGCCACTCTCCGAGCGCATCGAGGCAGCGGACGCTTTTATGAACGGCACAGGGGCAGTCATTCAGTCTGGCGGCAATAGCGCCTTTTATGCACCGTCACGCGATATCGTTCAGCTTCCACCCTTCGAGGCATTCAAGGACAAGGAAAGTTTTTACGGCACGGCCCTGCATGAACTCACTCACTGGACCAAGGCAAAAAGCCGTCTGGATCGGGATTTCAGCGCGAAGCGTTTCGGTGATCACGGCTACGCCCGCGAGGAACTGGTTGCCGAACTCGGAGCAGCTTTCCTTTGCGCGGAACTTGGCATCACCCCGGAAGTGCGGGAAGACCACGCGGCCTATCTCGGGCACTGGCTCACCGTCCTCAAAGAAGATAAGCGGGCGATCTTCTCAGCCGCAGCCCACGCACAACGCGCCGCCGATTATCTGGCGAGTCTACAGCCAAAGCAGGAGAGCGCAGCAGCTTGAGCAGGGCAGGGGCCACGCGGCCCCCGCTACCCCAACCCAATCACCCCACGAAAGGAAGCCCGTCCATGACTAACCACATCTCGCCGATTGATGCCGCAAACGCTCTGACACCCAACTGGATGCGGAGCATAAAGGAATTTGACGCCCTTGAAATCCATCCATGCGCAGTTGTAGGCTGCGACAGCAGCGCCACGGAGTTTGTGGAGCAGTGCGAACCGGAGCAAGCGCATTTCTGGACGGTGTACGGCCACTACCGCAGCGGCGGGCTCGACGCCTTTGAGGATTTTTCCACGGAAGCCGAGGCCGTCACTTTCTTTGACCGCCTGCTTGACATGTTTCCCCACCTCCGGGAATAGGAAGGCCCAACGCGGTATCCATTCCAGCCGCGCCGGGGCTCCGCCCCGGTCCCCGCGAGGGGTTACGAACCCCTGCGACCCCATCTATTGATTAATGAATCAGGTTCGCGCCGTAGCGTTCGTGATGAACCTGTTTGCCGCTATGGTGTCGGTAGGCAACCTTGTAGAATGGCGGGAGGTTCGCCGCCGGTCAACGCTCGCATCTTCGAAAGGGATGAATGGAGAGGCCGGATCTGGTGAACCGTCAACTACGCGCGACGACCAGGCCATGGCGCAAGCGTGTTGACTAGTCTATCATTAGACGATAGACAAACGGACGAGTCGGCAGAGAGAGGAATCTGGCTATGCTCTATCAACGTTCGCTGGACATTGAGCGGCGGCTGGAAACGGCGCTGGAGTTAATTCGCTCGGGTGAATATTCAACCCCGATGCTCGCGGAGAAGCTGGGCGTTTCCATTCCGACGGTATCGCGCCATGTGACGGCGTTGCGCGAGCGGGGATACAAGATTCGTTCGGAGCGCAGAGAAGAGGGCTGGCGGTTTACCCTCGATGGCAAACCGTCGAAGCGACGTGCGGACGCGCGGCTTGTATTGGATGAAGGGAGATTCCAGTCATGAAATGCCTAGGTAATCTTCCGAAGAGCACGACGAGGATCACATGAACGCGGACATTTTGAAGAGAGTTGTTCGTGCCATCGCCGACGGTTCTTTAGCCGATCTTGACCGCCTCGCTGACAAGATGGTGGAGGCGGAGCGTCGAACTGGACACGAAAAGCTCGCGGGTCAACTGGAGGCAATCCTCAAGCAACCGCGCAAGCGCACGAACGGCCACGGAGTAAAAACGGATTCGGACCGAAGCCTCAAGGAGTTGCCACTCAGCCGCAGGCACGGCGAGTCCCTCGCCACGCTCTTTACGCCGGAATCGCTCGAACACTACATGGTCTTGTCCGCTGCGACCGAAGAGCGCTTTGCCCGCATTGAGGCTGAGTACGCGGCACGTGACCGCCTCGGCAGCTTCGGGCTTCGCCCGAGGAAGACAATTCTTTTGTATGGTCCTCCGGGATGCGGAAAATCGCTCGGAGCCAAGCGTCTCGCATGGAACACGGGACTGCCGTTGATGAAGGTGCGTTTCGACGCCCTGATCTCATCCTATTTTGGCGAGTCGGCAACCAACCTTCGCAATATTTTCATCGCGGCCAAAGAGCGCCCCTGCGTCTTGCTGCTCGACGAGTGCGATTCCATCGCACGCTCTCGGGTAAGCACCCGTGACATTGGCGAAGCATCCCGCATCGTAAACTCGCTGCTCCAGCTTATGGAGGACTACGACGCTCCGGGTTTGCTAGTCGCTACCACTAACATCGAGTCGTCGCTCGATTCCGCACTCTTCCGCCGTTTTGACGACGTGTTTCTCGTTCCCCCGCCCGGCCATGAGGAGATTGAACGCCTTTTGCGCTCGACCTTGTCCGCAGTGAAACTCGCGGAGCCCATCGACTGGGGAAACATTGTGGAGAACCTCAAGGGCTTTTCAGCCGCGATGGTTGTAAGAACGGCCCAGGACGCAGCAAAATCGGCTGTTCTCGGAGGTCGAAAGCTCTTGACCGAATCGTGTTTGATGGATGCAGTCGCGGAACTGCGAAAGACCGACAATCTCGCAGCGGGAGACTAAACGTTGCCGGAAACTCACAACTTCGAGCATCTGCGATTGCTGCGCCGATATCTTGGCCCCGCGAAATTGCGCGGTGGCGGGAAGCAGTCGCCGCAGACACTCGCAAATAAAAACGCCAGGCAGGCCCACAGTCAGCAACTGCAAGGCGCTGCACAATCTCTCACAACGACATGGCAGGAGCGAAAGGTACAGCGACTGGACGCCGAGTTGCCAGCCATCCCGAAAGACATTCCGATTCTGCTGCAAGTCGATCCGGGACTCGATTTGGATGTTCTGCGAGAAAAGTTTGCATTCGAGATCGTGGCAGAACAGGAGGAAGGTTACGTCATTGTCGCGTCGGAAGACATTGAGCTTGCGCCGTTTCTCGCGATGGTCAATGGGTTCGCTGTGCAGGTGCATGGTTCCGCGACAATCGCGGAGGTCCATCGTCTCTTCGACGATCCAGACCAGACCGAGCGGCTCCAGCGCACGCTTTCGGACCACATGTTTGCCCTATGGCCGAATATCGACGACGAGCAAACCTATTTTGTCGATATCGGCGTTGCATGTGCGGGCAATCAGGAGATTCCGACTGCACCCAAGCGCGGAAAGCGCGCTACAGATGCAGACTGGGCCAGGAAGGAACTTGAGTGGTCGCAGGCGCGCGCAGCCGCGTACAACGCATGGGATGAAATCAAGTCGCGCCGCGAAGCTGAGATCGAGGAATTTGCACGCTTCTACGAAGCCGAGATTCTTCGTCTGGTTGACGGAGCCGACTTCAATGCTGCCGTGCTGCCGGACAGTTTCACTGTTCGCCTCAAGATTGTTGGCCGGGGACTCAAGGATTTTGTTCTCAACTATCCTTTCGTATTTGAGGTTGTCGAGCCAGACGATATCGCATTGACGATGCCACCGGGTCACGAAGAACCCGGCTCCGCACCGGGTGCAGCACCAGAGCCGCCGGACGCCGACGCGCCGGCAGTCTGCGTTATCGACAGCGGTATCCAGGAAGGCCATGTATTGTTACAGCCCGCGATCGATCAAGCCGTGTCCCATTGCTTTTTGCCGCAATTGAATACGACTGATGTGGGTGACTTCGTGTCGCCGGGCGGACATGGTACACGAGTAGCCGGAGCAGTTCTTTACGGCGAGGAGATTCCCAAGGACGGTACGCCCCAACTTCCATTCTGGATTCAGAACGCCCGCGTGCTCGATTCCAACAACAGTATGCCGGTGGAGATGTTCCCTCCCGAGGTTATCCGGGCCGCCGTCGAACGATTCCATCAGGGAGCGCGGCAGACGAAGATCTTCAATCACTCGATCAACGGCTCTGGCTATTGCCGCACGCGCTACATGTCAGCTTGGGCGGCAGAGATTGATTCCCTCAGCGCCACATACGACATCCTTGTCGTGCAGAGTGCGGGGAACCTGCCGATATCCGGCATCAACCCTTACATTGGCGTGAAAGATCATCTTGACGCCGGTCGTGAATACCCGACCTACCTCTATGAGCCCTCGGTGCGCATTGCCAGTCCAGGACAAAGCCTTCAGGCCCTAACCGTCGGGTCTATTGCGTACGGCGCGTTCGTGGACGGTGCCTGGAGTACATTTGCGCCCAACCCTGATCACCCCTCCGCCTTTTCGCGCTCCGGTCCTGGCATCTGGGGCGTTATCAAGCCGGAAGTCGTTGAACATGGCGGTGATGATGTCCGTACGGCAAATGTACCGGCAGATGTGCAGGCCGGTGGACGAATTCCCGCCGCTTGTCCCGAACTCGTTCGATCAACCATGTTTCCGCCCGGCCCATCTTTTGATCGAGACGAAACCGGAACATCTTTCGCCGCGCCCAAGGTGAGCAGGATCGCCGCGCAGCTACAGCGATTGTTGCCGGAGGAACCGGCCTTGCTCTACCGTGGCCTTGTAGTGCAGTCCGCTCGCTGGCCTGCTTGGGCAGAGGCAATCTTGGCCGAACTCAATGATCCCGGTTCACACGACAATCCTGCGCAGCGCCAGCAACGGATCGACGAAGTGTCGCGGATAGTCCGCTGCCTCGGATATGGTGTGCCCGATGAAAACCGCGCCACCGGCAATACGGATCACCGAACAACCTTTATCACGAGCGGCGAAACGCCCATCCGTGCGGGTGAATGCCATATTTATCAGATTCCAATTCCGGCGGCCCTGCGCAGCCAGGCCGATGAATTCGACATCCGTATCGACGTAACTTTGTCTTACGTTGCTCAGCCGCGCCGGACACGCCGCCACTTGCGGCGGTATCTTTCAACTTGGGTTGACTGGAAAAGCAGCAAGCTTGGCGAAGGGCTAGCGGACTTCCGCGCACGCGCCATAAAGGCAACTGAGAACGGTGAGGAACCGCTTCCTGGTTCGGTTCTTCCGTGGGTTCTTCACGAAGCCTCAAATTTCGGGGTGATCCGGGACACCAAGCGAAGCAATGGCACTGTGCAGAAGGACTGGGCAGTTGTAAAGTCCAACACGCTTCCTGATCATTTCTGCATCGGGGTTGTGGGCCACCAGGGGTGGAGCCATGATCCCGATTCAGCCGCGCGTTACACGCTTGCCGTCACCCTCGAAATTCTTGGACAGGAAATAGCGATCTATGAACCGCTACGTACTGCTGCCATTGAGTTGCAGGCAGAGGTTGAAGCGGAGCTTCAAGCGGAAGCAGAAGTCGAAATCGATGAATAGGGAACAGACAGTGACAACCTCATCCACCGCTGAAACAAACGAAAGCCAACACGCACAGCCGCCGCGCCAGCAAGCGCAGAACCTCGGCTCTTTTGTGTGGTCCATCGCGGAAATCCTGCGAGGCGACTTCAAGCAATCCGATTACGGCAAGGTGATCCTGCCGTTCATCGTCCTGCGTCGCCTTGACTGCATTCTCGAAGGCTCGAAAAAAGCCGTGCTGGAAGCGGCCAAGAGCCTTCCCAAGGGAGTGGACGACGCGACCAAGGATATGATGCTCTTCGGCGCGGCGGGCAGCAAGCTGAAGGTTTACAATCTAAGCGCCTTCACCTTCGCCACGCTGAAGGGCCAGGACGCCGGGCAGCTCCACGCGAACCTGCTCGACTACGTAACGAAGTTTTCGGGGAACGTCCGCGATATCTTCCTCGACAAATTCCTCTTCACCGACCAGCTTAAACGCCTAAAGGACGGCGGCATTCTCTGGCAGGTTTTCGAGCGCTTCTCGCAGGTGGACCTTCACCCGGATCGCGTGACGAACCTCCAGATGGGTTACCTCTTCGAGGAACTCATCCGCCGCTTCTCGGAAATCTCCAACGAAACGGCCGGAGAACACTTCACGCCGCGTGAGGTAATCCGGCTGATTGTCGATCTCTTGCTGGCGAACGACGAGGCCGCGCTGACCGGTACCGGCATTATACGCACCGTGTACGACCCGGCATGCGGAACCGGCGGCATGCTAGCGATCACGGAAGAGCGGATGAAAGCCCTCAACCCGAAGATTCGCGTCGAGCTTTACGGCCAGGAACTCAACGGCGAGTCGTTTGGCATCTGCAAATCGGACATGCTCGTCACCGGCCATGATCCCGAGCAGATCGCCTTCGGCAACACGCTGACCTCGGATGCTCACAAGGGCAAAACATTTCATTACATCCTTTCCAACCCGCCTTACGGCGTGGACTGGAAGAAATATCAGGACGCCATCCGGGAGGAAGCGGAAGAACTGGGCAAGGACGGCCGCTTCGGTGCAGGCCTGCCGCGCATTTCAGACGGACAACTGCTGTTTCTCCAGCATATGATTTCCAAGATGCGCACCGACGAAAACGGCTCGCGTATCGGCATCGTTATGAACGGCTCGCCTCTCTTCACCGGCGGAGCTGCATCCGGCGAGAGCGAAATTCGCCGCTGGATGCTCGAAAACGACTGGGTTGAGGCCGTTGTGGCTCTGCCCACCGACCTCTTCTACAACACCGGTATCCAGACCTTTGTATGGCTCCTGACCAATCGCAAGGCCAAGAACCGGCGGGGCAAAGTGCAACTGATCGATGCATCCTCGGAGCGTTTCTGGAAGGGGATGCGCAAAAGCCTTGGTTCCAAGCGCCGTGAGATACCTGACGATGCCCGTAAGGAGATCGTTCGCATCTACGCCAGGATGCTCAACGGCAACGGTGAGTATGGTGAATACTCGAAGATCTTCTCGACCACGGATTTCGGCCACCGCGAGATCCGGGTCGAGCGCCCATTGCGGCTTGCGTTCGAGATCACGCCGACGCGCATAGACCAGCTAATGCTTGAAAAGCCATTCCTAAAGCTTGAGCATTCCGAACAGGAAGCTATCATCGCCGCGCTTCAGTCTCAAGCCGTTCAGAAGCGTTTTCAGAGTCGCGAGGCTTTTGACAAGGAATTGGTAAAGTCCTGCAAAACCGAAGGCGTCAAGCTCTCACCGCCCGTAAAGAAGATTCTTCTCGCCGTTATGAGCGAGCGGGATGAGAACGCCGAAATTTGCCGGGACAGCGACGGTAATCCCGAGCCGGATTCCGACCTGCGCGACTTCGAGCTGGTGCCACTTTCGGAAGACTGGAAGGGTTATTTCGACCGCGAAGTAAAGCCTTTCGCCACGGATGCATGGGTGGATGAGAGTTACCGCGACGAGAAAGACGGGAAAATCGGGCGCGTGGGTTACGAGATCAGCTTCAATCGGTATTTCTACAGATACGTTGCGCCGCGCCCTGCGAATGTTATTGATAGGGAACTCAAGGAGTTAGAGGTCGAGATTGCCGTCCTGCTGGCAGAGGTAACGGGATGACCGACATCATGACCGCCTCGGTTCCAGCGCATTGGATGGTTAAGAAATTAGGCCAACTGTTTCGGGAGCGCAAGCTGAAGGTTAGCGACAAAGACTTTCCACCGCTTTCTGTTACGAAAAATGGAGTTGTGCCGCAACTCGATACAGCTGCTAAGACCGATGATGGCGACAACCGGAAAGGCGTTCATGCGGGCGATTTCGTTATCAACAGCAGGTCGGATCGGAAAGGGTCCAGCGGGATTTCAGAATTGAGGGGCTCCGTGTCCTTAATCAATATTGTTTTGGAGCCACTCGGAATTCATCCGCGTTTTGCACATCACCTTCTTCGCAGTGTCGCCTTTCAAGAGGAGTTCTATCGCTGGGGACATGGGATTGTTGCAGATCTCTGGACGACTCGTTACTTCGACATGAAGAGCATCAGGCTTGCTGTCCCCTCTTACGAGGAACAGCAGGCGATCGCGGTGTTCCTCGACCGCGAGACCGGCCGCATTGAGCAGCTAATTCAAAAGAAACAACAAGAACTTGCGCGCCTCGACGAAGAGCTCAGGGGCTTTATCACGAACGTTGTAACTGGGTTCTTTCACACCGGCCCCGTTAAGCCGGCACCACACCGGTGGCTTTCTCCGATACCAAGCCATTGGAATGCGCCGCGGTTGAAATTTCTCTGTCAAAACATTGTCGATTGTCTGCATGAGACGCCGGAATATTCGGAAAGTGGTGAGTATCCCTCAATCAGAACGGCCGATGTGGAACGAGGACGCCTCCTCATCGCCAAGGCGAGAAGGGTGTCCGCCGCCGAGTACGCGCACAGGATACAGCGTCTTGAGCCCAGAGCCGGCGATGTGCTTTACACACGAGAAGGGGAGAGATTTGGGCTTGCCGCTTTGGTCCCGCAGAACACGTCTCTTTGTTTGGGTCAGCGTATGATGATGTTTCGAGTCAATGATCGCGTGCGGCCTGAATACCTCATGTGGTCCCTCAATGGCGAGTTTGCATACCACTACCTAAGACAAGCCACGGCAGGAGCGACCTCTCCACATCTCAACATTTTTGACATCAGGAATGTTCCCATCATTTTGCCTTCCCTCGCCGAACAAGATGAGATCGTGTCCCGCATCCAAAGAAAGGCTATCAGGCAGTGGCGGCTTGCAGACGTGATAGAGGGGTCTATTGAACGTCTCAGTGAAGTTCGATCCGCTCTTTTGAGCGAGGTAGTCACAGGGAAGGTTGACATCGAATCGTGGCGCAGGAGGCCGATGGTAGAGCGCCGCATTGAAGCTATCGAGATAGGAACACAGGCGTGAGCGTTCATTCTCGTAGCGGCGTTCACCGCGAATTGGTGCTGGAAGAGCACCTGGTCCACACACTCGTCTCTGCTCAGGGATATGCGGAGCGGACTCCGGCCGATTATGACCAACCCCTCGCGATGGATCGAGCGGTGGTATTGCAGTTTGTGAAAGCGACGCAAGCGGATGAATGGGCCAAACTGGAGGAACAGTACGCAGCCGCCTCAGAGGCTGAGTTTTTCAAGCAGCTTGAGAAGGCGCTGAAAACCCGGTCCGAACTCGATGTACTCCGGCAGGGCATCAAGCTCATTCCGGGCATTAAGTTTGCGCTGTGTTTCTTCAAACCAGCCTCCGGCCTTAATCCTGAACTCGTGCGGCTCTTTAACGCGAATGTTCTCTCCGTCATACGGCAGGTTCGCTACAGCTCCAAGAACGATAACGCCATTGATGTGGTCCTCTTCGTCAACGGCCTGCCTGTCGCGACGATGGAACTTAAGAACCTCCTCACCGGCTCCAGCTTTCGCCACGCGGAGAAGCAATACCGTTCTGATCGTTCTCCGGCAGGCGAGCCGCTACTTAGCTTCAAGCGCGGCGCGCTCGTTCATTTCGCAATGGACGAGGACAACGTGTCCATGACCACGCGCCTCCAGAACGGCAAAACAATATTCCTGCCGTTCAACCGTGGCCGTGACGGCGGTGCCGGCAACCCGGACATAGATGGTGAATTCCGTGTTGCTTATCTCTATGCCGACCAGCCGGAGGGCAGGGCGGTTCTGTCGCGGGATGTGCTGTTTGACATTATCGGGCGCTTTGCGCACCTCGACCGTCAGGAGACTCCAAAGCCCGACGGCACTGCGGAAGTCCGCGAGACGCTAATCTTCCCGCGCTTTCAGCAGCTTGATGCCGTGCGCAAGATGATGGCTCACGCCCGCGCGTTTGGGCCGGGCAAAAACTACCTGATCCAGCATTCCGCCGGTTCGGGAAAGTCCAACACAATCGGCTGGACCGCGCACCAGGCGATCAACCTGCATGATGACGCCGACCGTCCCATCTTCGACTCCGCGATCATCGTCACCGATCGGATTGTACTGGATCGGCAGCTTCAGAACACCGTTTCGCAATTCGAGCAGACCAAAGGCGTCGTGAAGAAGATTGACGGGACTTCCAGGCAACTCAAGGAAGCGCTCAAGGGCGGAGCCCGCATCATCATCACCACTATCCAGAAGTTTTCGACCGAGCATCTGGCTGAACTGTCCGGGCAAGGCACCCGCAGGTTCGCTGTCATCATCGACGAGGCGCACGGCAGCCAATCTGGCAAGAGTGCCCAGGCTATGAGCGATGCCCTGACTCGTGATGAGGGAAATTCAGCCAAAGACATCGAGGACCTGATTTCCGATTATCAAAAGGCGAGGGGACCACAATCGAACATCAGCTTCTTCGCCTTCACGGCCACGCCGCGCAATGTCACGTTGGAACGTTTCGGGATCAAAGGCCCCGATGGCCTTCCTTATCCTTTCCACCTCTACTCCATGCGCCAGGCCATCGAGGAGGGTTTCATTCTGGATGTCCTCCAGAACTACATGACATACAAGGCGTATTATCAGCTCGAAAAGGCCATCGAGAATGATCCCGAACTGAACGGGCGGCGCGGTCAGCGCCGCGTTGCGCGGTTTGCTTCCCTTCATCCGACGGCCATCGGGCAAAAGGTCGAAGTGATCGTCGAGCACTTCCGCCGCCACGTACTGACTGAGTTGCGCGGCCAGGCCAAAGCGATGATTGTAACCGGCAGCCGCGAAGCGGCTCTCCGTTACTACTTTGGAGTACGCGACTACATCAGCAAGCAGGGCTACAGTGATCTCAAGGCCCTTGTTGCGTTCTCCGGCGAACTCATTCTTGACGGTGAAACCTATACCGAAGCCGACCTAAACGGCTTTTCTGAAACAGAGTTGCCGCGAAAATTCGATACCGATGCCTACCAAATCCTCATCGTTGCGGAGAAATACCAGACCGGGTTCGATCAGCCCAAGCTTTGCGCCATGTACGTGGACCGCAAGCTGGCAGGGCTTCAAGCAGTGCAGACGCTCTCGCGGTTGAACCGTACATTTCCCGGCAAGGAACGTACATACGTTCTCGATTTTCAGAACACCATTGAAGACATGCAGAATGCCTTCAGGCCGTTCTTTGAGGTTACGGCGCTGGAGGCCAATTCCGATCCCAACCAGATCTATGCCCTGGAGGCACGTCTCAAGACATTTGGAATTCTCGACCAGGGCGAGATCGACCGATTCGCCGAGACATTTTACAAGGGAGCGCTCGACTCGCAAGACCGGGCGCGCCTTGAAGGGCTCGTGCGTCAGGCGGTAGCCCGGTTTGAACAAGAGGATGATGAGGGACGCCAGGAGGAATTCCGGCAGCTTATCAAAAGCTACCTGCGGTTTTATGCCTTCGTCGCTCAAGTTGTTCGCTTAAGCGACACAGGCCTTGAAAAACTTTACTCGTATTCGGCGTGGCTATCCCGACTCTTGCCGAACCGACAAATACCGGCGGACATCGACATTACTGAGGACATGCTTCGGCTTCAGGCATTCCGCGTTGAACAGAAAGAACAAGGCTCTGCTTCTTTGAGCCCCGGAGACCGCACGCCGCTCAAACCCATTAGCGAGTTCGGAGCGAAACCCTACACCGAGGACGAAGAGCGTTCGCTGTCGGCGATCATAAAAGCTTTCAATGAACGTCACGGTACGCAGTTCACCAGAGAAGATTTTGTCCGCTTCGAGCAGGTTAACCAGAAGATTGTTGATGCTGACATGGCGGAAATGCTGCGCAACAATCCACCTGACGTGGTGTATGCGGCTTTCTCGCAGGCCTTTTTCAAGGGCGCAATTGACCTATTCCAGCGGGACAACGAAATGAAGAATATTGTTCTGACTGATGGCCATGTACGGGAGCAGGCAATCCGGCACTTTTTCAATAGGGCTCTCCGAGAGGTCCGCGAAGATCGGCCCGCAACGTAGAGCATTACTCGTGCTATTGCGCCAAGCTACGTTACATTTGACCCTTTCCTAACGAAATGCCCTATATTTGTCTTTTTTGGCGGTGACCAACAACGTGAGAGGCGCACAGAATGGCGAGCGTGAAAGATCCACCAAGATTTCCGTATCCGTCGAAAGTCTACGCACCACTCAATAGGTGTCTGTATTGCACCTCGACCGAGAACCTATCGAAGGAGCATATTATTCCTTTGGGCTTTGGCGGAGAACTTATCGTCCCGAAGGCGAGCTGTAGCGTTCATCGAAACGCAACTTCCAAGGTCGAGGACTTCATTTTACGGAAGTATCTCTGCGCGCTGCGCTCACATCTTGGCTTGCCGTCAAGGAATCCGCTTCACCGTCCGGACGGATACATGCTTAAACTGCGTCTAGGTTCGCATTCCTGGAAACAGAAAGTAAAGCTGGCTGATCATCCGGGTTTCGTGCGGTTTATGATCTTTGTTGACCCGCCCGGTCGCGTCCTTGGTCGCGCCCGCCAGCAAGAAACCTGGTCCGTCAGGTTCATCGATGCCGAGATATTCCCTGATATCGCCCTGCGTCTTGCCCGGCTCGGAGCCGATTCATTTGAGGACAAAGTTACCATTAACGGGATGGCACTCGCTCGACTCATTGCTAAGATCGGGCACTGTTTTGCCGTAGCCGAGTTGGGTTTTGAGGCTTTCGAGGAACTGTATGTCGCTCACCTCATCGGCGCTGACGCAAGCGATTGGAATTATTGGGTTGGCGGGTATGATCGTGGTCGGGACGTGCCGGCACAGGAACTCCATGAGCTAAGATTTCTGCGTCGCGAGAATGAGCTTTCCGTGATTGTCCATCTCCTGGTTCCGTTCTGTCCCCGAGACGGCTATGAAGTTGTCGTTGGTCGCCTTCGACCGAATGTTGAACTTCCGCCCCATCTCGACGAGCATGCCTAGACCGAAATCCTCTCCACGATGTTCCGGCTAATCTTGCGCTTGCGCCGGTCGTAGAGGTTGGTCGTGCGCGGGTCGGAATGGCCCGCAAGGTGTTGCACGTCTTCACGCGGAACGTTTTGTTCTAGCAAATCGGTGATCGTGGTGACGCGGAAGGAGTGGGGCGAGTAGAGCAGGGGCATCTCGAAATCCTTCAGCCGCCTTTTCATCATGCGGTAAATGTCGTCGCCGTTGATGGCCTTGCCCGTGAGCCTACGCTGTTTTTTGAGCGCGCTCTGAAAAAGCGGCGCGTCTTTCGGCGCTTCGCTTAACCCCGCAGCGACGAGATATTCATTGATCAACTTTTCCAGATCGTGCCGGACGGGAATCTCCCGCGATTTGCCGCCCTTCTCGCCGAAGTGAATCATCCATTGCTGCCCGGCATTGTAAAAGTTTCCGCGCTTGAGCTTGGCGACGGCTCCCCGGCGAGAGCCGGTGTAAATGAGCACGGCAAGAATCGCCCGATCGCGCAGCCCAACAATATGCGTCGTATCTATCGAAGCTAAGAGCTTCCGAGCCTGTTCAATCGGGATTTCAGGGGTCTTGCCTTCGATGGCGCTGTAGCGTTCGCCACGGACGGAGAGGGCGGGATTGAGCACGATGGCATGGCGCGTCACCATCCCATCAAAGAAATGGCGCAGCGCCGATAGATGTTGGTTGCGCGTGGCGATGCTGGTGGATTGTGCCATCTCCGCAAAATACTCTCCCACGTGCCACGGGGCGATTTGCGAGAGTTCGCCGCCGCCGTGTTTCTCGGCCCAGGCCAGGAAAAGCTTCACCGCATGCCGGTAGGCGCGCTGCGTGTGTGCGTTGCGAATCGTTCCCTTGAAGAATTCCTTCGCGGCGAACACCGCGTTCGCGCCGGCGCGATGAATGATGTCGGGCAAATCGTCGGAGACGACCGAGGGAAGATTTCCGGCAGAGGTGGCCGGAGCGCCGGAGTCGCTCACGCGGTGATGCCAGGATTGGCGATGATGAAGTTCACTTTGCCGTTGATCGCAAAATGCTGATGATCCCACCGCACCGGATCTTTCTCCATGCCATCGGCGCAGCGCTTGATGAACCTGGCCAGCTCGCGAAGCCTCGCGGGATTGCTGCACAACTTGACCTCGCGCATTTCAATGCGGCGCTTGGTTGCCGCCCTGCGTTTGTAGCCATAGATTTTCATAGAGACCCCCTACCCCTGTTTAATGCCTGATAATGTCCTTTATCAGGCATTAAACAAGAAGGCCAGCAGAAAGACAAGAAGTCATAACGGTCTTACTTAATATGAGTGTGAGCGCAGTCCCGAGTCTCAGCTAATCGGGGCATGCGAAACGGCATGAGTGCGAGCACGACCAATATGACTGCGAGCCGCTACAGAGACCGGGCTCTATTCTTCGCCATCTTTTTAACCATCTCAAAGAGTGCCAAGAAGCGAACCGGGTGATCTCGTTCGATGCGCTGCAAGGACCTCATCAACTCCAATGCCTGATGTCCACACGGCTCAATATCCGGCTTTTGGTGATCGGCTGCCTCAAAGAAATAGCTTATGGGAACGCCGAGGACTTCAGCCAAGGCTTGAAGTCTGGCCGCTTTGACGTCCACCTTGCCGTTCTGGTATTTCTGAACCGCCTGATAGCCTACGCCTACCGCGTCACCTATTGTCATCAGGGACAGTCCCGTTTCCGCACGCACTTGCCGGAAACGCTCCCTAATTAGACGGTTGACGCTTTCGGCTGTCTTCTCCATGGAGCGAGTCTTTTGTGGCGTAGGCATGCTGGCAACTGAAAGGAGGGGTTAATCTTTCACGGTCTTTGCCATGGTCTTGACCATGTCGCAAATTGCCCGGAAAAGAACTTCATCATGCCGTTCTATTTGCTGCAATCTCCTCATGAAATCCAATACGAGGCGAGATGGCCTTTTGTGATCCGCCTCATCTTTAGCTATAGGCTCGAAGAAGTAGCTTATGGAGACTTCGAGTGCTTCAGCCACAGTCTTGAGCTTCCATGGCATGATACTGCCCACTCCTTGCTCGTATTGATGGAGGGTAATATAACTGATTCCGGTCTTTTCCGACAGTTGAGCCAGAGACAACCCAGTCACCGCGCGCGCTTCCCACAGACGCCGACTGATGATACGGTTGGTATCTCTTTCGGTCAGTCGGATCGTGCGATGTTTTTTCGGCTGCATGTTCCGCAATGGAGCAATTTATCCACGCACGGTCAAGCGGCAATCGACTGTGGTGCTGGCGACCATCAACACCTAAAGCAGCAATCCGGTATTTCGGGATCTTCGGTGATCATCTCCGCCACCATCGTGAGACGCTCGCATTCCATGCCTTCAGGGGCTCTGGTTTCAACACCATCAACGATGAAATAGAGCACCCGCACGTCAACCAGCTCGCACATCGGAGGCAGCGGCACTCGCGAAGTCGCCTCGACCGCGCTCTGGACATCTTGAGCCGTGACACGCCGTTTTTCGCCGAATTCCACGCATCCTTGAACAACGAAGATACGTTCTTCCGCGTCGTCAGCCATGGGACTATTATGGATCGGCGGAGCAAACCCGCGCTTTCAAAAGAGCGCTGTAGGGTTTTGCGGAGCCGCGTTGGCGACAGGCCCCTTCCACGCGCCCGGACTTGACAACTCCTCCTTCTGGCTTTATCCACTGGTAACTGAGTGACAAGCAATACCTTGTTTAACCGCGTCACTGGTTTAAGCCCTGCCGAAACGGAGTGCAGAAGCGGCGTTGTAAATCGAGACAGCAACGCAGTAAGTGACGGCACGAAGTAAAAGCGAGTGGGCTTTGCCAAGGCGATAACTGGACACGGCAGGCATGGCGTACCGCAAGAAGCAGAGCGGCAGTGAGAATAGAAACCGCCCTTCGATAATTGGGTTCCGCGCGACGGATGACGAGCGCGCGAGGATTGAGGCGGCAGCGAAACGCCTCGGGCTCACGGTGGGTTCTTACGTCCGCCTGCGAGCGCTCCGAAAGCCGGAGACAAAGGCAACACGGCGTCCACATGTGGAGATAGCGCAGCTCGCGCAAATGCTGGGCATGCTTGGCGCACTGGGCGGAAGGATTCAGCTCATGGTGAAGAAGCATGGGGCCGGTGATGCAGTCACCGAAAGTCAACTCCAAGAAATGATGGCGGCGCTGCGAATCGCCTCAGAAGACATCATCCACGCCATGGGCAAGCACCCTCACCTTTCCCAGGAAATTCACCATCGGATTCGCCATGATCATTAACGGCGGTTCCCGCTGCAACGCGCGGTTCTTCTCGAAGCACCTCACGAATGGTGAGGAGAATGAGCGCGTAAAGCTTTGCGACATCCGGCATCTTGCCGCCGAGAATGTTGCCGACGCGCTGCACGAGATGGAAGTGGTAGCGCTCGGCACGCTTTGCAAAAACTTCTTCTATCACGCCAACATCAATCCGCTTGAAAACGAGCAGCTCACGAGCGAGCAGTGGGAAAAGGCGGTGGACCTGCTGGAGAAGAATCTCGGACTCGTGGGGCACAGCCGGTTTGTGGTGGAGCATCACAAGAAGAGCCGTACACACCGGCACGTAATCTGGTCCCGCATCAACGTCCTTAAGATGCGCGCGGTCAAGATGACCGATGACTACGCGGCACATCAAGCGACCGCGCGGCATTTAGAGCATAAGTTCGGCCTTACGTCAGTTGAAAGCGTCCTGGGGCCGAGCCGTAAGAAGGGTGAGCGGCCCAAGCGCCGCCCCAAAACATGGGAGAGCTTCAGAGGACATAAAACCGGCATCGACCCGGCACGAATGACGCCGGAGATAACGGCGCTTTATCGCGAGAGCGCCAACGCCAACGAATTTGGTGCCAAGCTGAGCGAGCACAACTACACGCTTGTGAACGGCACCAGAAGGAACTTTTGTATTCGGGATTCCGCTGGAGATCTCCACAGCCTGGCCCGCCGTCTCGACGGAGTGGCGGCGGCGGAACTGCACGCATTTATGGGCGACATCGACATCAGTGCTCTGCCAGCTTGAACGATGACAGGACGACCGCTATAGAGCGGTTATGTCCGCTCTTCTCGCGTCGTATCCATTTCTAAAGGACCCCGCCATTATTGGCGCGTTGCTTGCGCTGCTTTTTCTCAGCGCATTCGCAGTAATGATGCGGACGCGAAAGCCGTGGCTTTCGCGTATTCAGGCCAAGCCACTCCTCACGGCGAACGAAACCGAATTCTTCCATCGGCTACAGCGCGCCCTGCCCGCGTGTCAGGTCTTCCCGCAGGTTGCGTTTGCGGCATTCCTCACTGATGACGGCCAGCTTTCTGCAAAGGCGCGCTGGTCGATGCGCGGCAAGTTTGACCGCAAGATCGCAGACTTTGTTATCTGCGAGCGCGGCTCTCTGAAACTTGTCGCGCTCATCGAGCTGGATGACCGCACTCATAATACGAGCGCCGATCGGCAGCGTGATGCCATCACTAAAGCGGCGGGCTATCAGACGTTTCGGTTTGAGTCGAAGCAGAAGCCGTCTGAGAACGAAATTGCCGCGCTGTTTCAGCACGCGCAGGCATGGGGATGATCCAACGGTGGTGGTTGAGCGGTCTGCTGCCTACTATCCATTGTGTGTATTTCTTGCCAAGCATCAGAAATGGCGCTAACTTGCGGACCACACGCAAAGGATTTCTATGCCGCAGGCGACGGAAACGGCAGGACGCTCTTGGTCGCAAGGCTTTCAGCCTCGCGCTTCACAAAATTATACGCCCCATAAGGGTCAGCCGATACACAAGCCGCACACCTCACTGGGAGCAGCCGGTCACTGGATTCATATGGCCGGGCTCTTCGCGCCTGTCGTTATCGGTGAAGTGATTCAGGATGCCGACAAGCGCTGGCGCTACGTGCGCCTCGCCTCCGTTGGAACAGCACTTGCGTACGAGGCGCTCTACACTATCCGCGAACAAAATCGTCGCAAAGAACTTGAAGCACAGCGAGACGAGTGCCGCGAGAACTCGCGCTAAGCAGTCGCAAATCCACCATATATATAGACGTGTCCCCGTGGGCACATGGTTGCAGACCCTGCAACCAAGAAAAGGCAGGAAACACGGGGCACAGCGCTCCCGCGTGTTGCGAGCAGCAGGCGGTTCTTGGCAAAAACTCCGTATTGTGATCCGTCCGGCAAGAACCTGCAAGGGGACCTGTCAAAGCGCTGACATTCAACAATAATCTCGCCTCCACCCCTTGACGGGAACTTTCTTCCACGGGTACGATCCCGTCCACGCTGCGAGCGTTTCGCGGCGCGAAGCAACAACCTCGGAGGGAGAACCTGTGAATACGTTAGCCTGGCGATTCTATGTCTTTCTTGCAGCATTTTTGTTTTTGTCTCCTATAGCTGCCTTCTCTCAGTCCTTACCCGCAGGGGTGACACCGATTCCGGTGAACGCTGGAACCGAGGTCGGCTTGGGAGGTTGGTACGGTGCACCACAGCCGCCAGCATGTACGCCCCAACCGGCAGGTACAATCACCGCAACGGTTGCGCCGAAGTATGGTTCCCTTCGTTACCAGAACATTACCTCAACACTTCCCCCAGGATATCCATGCGCAGGAACTCAAATTATTTCTACCGTGTCTTACTACACGTGGAACAGAACAGGCGCGGGCGAGGGATACGACTACTTCCACCTTCAGTACACGAATCCAGGCGGAGGAGCGCCGTCCAACTCGGATAACGTCGCCGAGCTAATAACCGGCATGCCGAGTAAGCTGTTTGGCCCTCCGAGCCAGTGCCCACTTAACTGCGCTGGCGATCCCGTCAGCGTCTCATCAGGGAACATGTATTACGAGGCTAAGGATTACTCAACAACGGGCGCAAATCCTTTGAGCTTCACACGGTACTACAACAGCCGGGCTGTCGTTGGGGCGTCTACATTCGCGACGACACTGGGGACAGGCTGGCGGTCAACGTTTGATCGGTACATCCATATAGCGTCAAGCGCGAATGTTTCTGTCGAGCGGGCCAATGGACAACAGTTGTACTTTACGCTTATCGGCACCGTTTGGACGCCAGAGTCCGACGTGGATATCACGCTTACCAATTCCGGCAGCACGTGGACGCTGACGGACCACGATGACACCGTTGAGACTTATACGACCACTGGAACAGGGACCGAGGCGCTGCTAAATTCGATCAAGGCCCGCAACGGTTACACGCAGACGCTCCACTACACTGGCAGCACCCTGACATCTGTAACGGACTCCTACGCGCGGTCGCTCTCGTTCTCCTACAGCGGCGGTCTGCTGTCCTCCGTTTTCACGCAAGATTCCAACACCATCTCGTATGGATATACGACAGCCGGTAGCGCGAGTCTGCTAAATACTGTCTCGTTTCAGACAAGCCCCACGTCCACAATTACATACGAGTATGGAGCGAGTCCGGCACCGGCCACTGCGCTAACCAGTATCGTTGACGAAGACGGGCACACGTATGCGTCTTGGACTTACGACGCATATTCGCGAGCAACCCAAAGCCAGCTCGGCAGCGGAGCGAATCTTACAACGGTTGTCTACTACGATGATGGTTCATTCAACCGGGCAGTCACCAATGCGCTCGGAGTGGTGGACAACTATTCTTATACTTTCGTGCGGGGCTTTCCGAAGACATCCCTCGTGCAGCGTTCCGCCACATCCACGACCCCGCTCATGTCTAGGTTCTTCCTATATGATACGAACGGCAATCTTTACAGCTTCAATGACTGGAACAATGTTGCGACGTTATACACCAACAATTCTCACGGCGATCCCACGCAGATTATTGAAGCCAATTCCACCCCCGTTGCAAGAACAACGACTATCACCTATGACACGACATGGGTGCACCTGCCAAAAACGATCGTAACGCCGGGTCTTACAACTTCGTTTACGTTCGACGCAAACGGCAATCCGCTTACGAAAACGCTGACGGACACCACGACCACATCCATTCCGTATTCCACAGCCGGAGAAACACGAACCTGGACGTACACCTGGAGCGACTATCTCCTTGCGTCGGTTCAGTCGCCTCGAACGGACGTGACAGCGATTACAACGTTTGGATATGACAGTCAAAGCACGCTTAGGTCAATTACAGACGCCCTTGGGCATGTGAGCAATGTAACGAGCGCGCAGACAGGCGGATATCCGCAGACGGTTGTCGATCCCAATAGCGTGACACGTATATATTCCTGGGATGCTCGCCAAAGGTTGGCTTATGACGCGGTTTACACGAGTGGTGGCAATTACGTGACGTATTACAACAACGACCCCACCGGAGAACTTACAGCGATTTACCCCCCAGACGGAGCGTATCGCACTTTTGCATATGACAATGCGCACCGGCTGATCAAAGTAACGGACCCGTATAGCAGCTTCGTTAGTTACACACTCGACGCCCTAGGTGACTCAACGCAAGCGCAGACCGCGAATGGCTCTACGGTCTATAAGAACCATACCGCTACATTCGACGCACTTGGGCGCAAGCTCACGGATGTTGGTGGCATGAGCCAGACGACGACGTTTACTTACGACAAAAACGGAAACGCGCTCACCATCAAGGATGGACTGGGAAACACGACGACGCGTGTATTTGACGCGCTCAATCGGCTGAGCACCAGCACCGACGCGAACTCAGGTGTTGCGCAGTTGACTTACGATGCTCACGACCGGCCCTTAACAGTTCAAGATCAGAATAGCCACACCACGAGCTATGTTTATGACGGCTTTGGTGATGTGATCCAGGTGACAAGCCCCGACACCGGGACGACCGTCTATCATTATGACAACAACGGCAATCTGATGAGTAGAACCGATGCGTTGGGCGTTGTCGTTAATCAGACGTTTGACAAACTCGACCGCGTGCTCACCACGACTTATCCGGCAGACAGTGCGGAGAACGTCGCTTACACCTACGATCAGACTGGCACCGGCTTTAGCTTTGGGATTGGAAGGCTCACGAGCGTTACGGACGCGGCGGGGACGCTTACCCGTGCGTATGACGAACGCGGCAACTTGCTTACGGAAAAGCGCGTCAACGGCGGCAGCACTTATACGACGAGCTATACCTACAATCCATCGAGCAGAATACTATCCACGACCTACCCCGATGGCTCGGTTGTGAAATTCGCTTACGATGGGCCGGGCAAGGTGTATGTCATGGGTGCAACACCAGCCGGAGCGGGTTCTCAAACGCTGATAGCGCCCAACATCAATCATTTTCCGTTTGGGCCGCTCCAGTACATCTCGTACGGTAACGGCATGTCGGAAACGTGGTTCTTTGACCAGGATTACCGGGTGACGGGAATTTCGGCAAATCTGGGGAGCATCACTGCCCCGCAGGTGATGAACCTGAACTACGCCTACGACGCTGCCAACAACCTCAAGACCATCACGGATCTTGTGAACTCGGCGAACTCGCAGACGATGACCTATGACGTTCTTAACCGTCTCAACACGGCCACGAGCGGCACGGGCGGGTATGGGAGCTATACCTATACGTTCGATCCTGTGGGCAATCTCAGTTCGCTGAAGATCGGCTCAACGACGACGACCTACAGCTATGCGAGCGGTACTAACCGGCTGTCGGCGATTGGCAGCACGACGGTGAGCACCAACGCGAACGGCAACATCACAGGCGCGCCAATTGTTGGTGGTAGTTCGGTGGCGACCTATAGCTACAACAACGCAAACCGGCTTTCGGCGGCAAGCGGTGGAGGCATCAGCAATGCCATTACCGGAATTGTCTACGATGCCTTTGGACGGAGGTTCAGCAAGGCGCACTCATCGGGAACAATCCTCTACTTCTACGATCAGTTCGGCGAGGTGATCGAGGAAAAGAACGGCTCAACGTACACCGATTACGCATACGTTGACGGCATGCCGATTGCGATCTTGGAGCCGGGTGCGAGCCCCGCCGCCAACCAAATCAACTATGTGAGTACAGATCGGATTGGAACGCCGCAGCTTGTTGCCAATACCTCGCAGACAACCGTCTGGAGCAACACCTACCAGCCATTTGGGCAGGGGGGTAACCCGACGAGCGCGATTACAAACAACATTCGGCTTCCCGGCCAGGAGTATGACGTGGAAACTGGTTTCCACTACAATCTGTTCCGCGATTACATGCCTAATCTTGGGCGGTATCTGGAGGCGGACCCGATTGGACTGAACGGAGGTATGAATACCTACCTATATGCGAAAGCAAACCCTGGAGCCTATATCGACCGAACGGGACTTCAAGTCCCGCTAATGCAGCCGTCGATAATTCCGGAAGCTGCACGGACCTCTGTGGAAAACTCAAATGAAAACGTGAAGGAGTCCGTAAATCGCCAGGGCGAAGCAGCCGAAGCTCTAGGGGGTGGGATGGAAATGACTGGGAAACTTGAGGAAGCGATCATCCAGGGTGCGGAAAAAGAAAATCGGGTTGGCAATATTATCAATCTCAATCCCAGCTTTCTTGGTCCAGGCGACTACGAGGACTTCGTGCAGATGAGTACAAAGCTAAGGAACAAAGCGGCGCAAGATAACTCCGACGGTAGAGCGTGCCACGCACCGGGCGTTTATGTGCCACCGACATTGACGAATGGCAGCGCCCACCCTGACGACAACGAGAAGTATTTGATTAGGGTAATTGATAACAGTTCGCCGACCCCCCATTTAGAAGTCGTCAATCGACAAGGGGTGAATAATGCCATTGCCAATGGCTCATTAGCACCACGGTAATAGAGTATCGCTGCGGACGATGAAGGGAGCGGAATGACGAAACCGCTCCCTTCACTTTTTGTACGGTTCGATTGCGTTTAAGAACTGTGAGGCGCAGTCGGGAGGCGGGGTTTTGGTCTTGCGATCTAGCCTGCATAACTCAAGGATCACCATCTTATTGTCGGGATAGTGAGCTTTCGAGATGTTAAGCCAATACCTCGCGCGAACTATATTGCGGGGATCGCTGTCGTCATCACGCAAATCCGCCCCGAGAGTGAGGATTCCGCCCTCGAACCCATCTTCAGCGGAGATGGTTACCCAAAAACGCCTTTCTTTTGCCGTGAGTGTTGGGTTATTCGACAGCCGCAGAGCTAACCTGCCGTCTCCCATTAGGGCTCTTGTTTGAAGCTCTTTAGTTTGTGCTTCCGTACACGTCCGATAATCAACGTCCAAGCAACCGGCGTCCTCGGCTGCCGCCGGATACACATTAATCAGCCACATCAGAGCACAAAACATGAGGGCTCGATGAGCAATAAGAGTTGTACGTGACGCGCTTTCGAGCAATCGCATAGCGGCCCCCTATTAAATTAATCTTGACAATCGTTGTACTGTGCGTGAGGGGCAAAGGCAACGAGTTATTGGACTGGGTATTAGTGCGGACCGTTTGCCGCAAAGGGTTCCTCCTATATCTCCGGTGAGGTAGTGGCGTTGCATTCCTGCTCAACGGGTAAGGGCCCGAATTCCTTCGCTCAGCAACTTGCCAAGGACCTCAACGCGCCTGTGATTGCGCCAGACGATAAAGTAGGGGTTCGTTGGGGAACGGATGAAAATGGGAATCCGTTTGAATCGTCGAGAGTTATTAATGGCGGGCACTTCTGGATGTTCTTCCCGAACGCACAACCGCAGATGCTTGGCAATGCGTATTGACGGGAAGAGATAGTCGGTCTAAAAGGGAGGCGTGAATAGGCTGCTCAGAGTGGCGTTCATCGCCTCCCTTGTTTTCGCTGGAAACGCGTTCTCGCAGTCAGCGGAAGGACAATTAGTCACTTCATTTAGTGAAGGCGGTACTGCCGGAAGCAATGATACCTTCAAGATTTCTGAACGGGACCTGCCTTCAATGGAGCAAAAGGCACTCGATGGAGACGGGCGTATAGCTGGAAAGCTGTCGTTGTACTTTGGGGGCTATTTAAACGATCCAGAGCAACAGAAATATTGGCTCCAGGTTGCGGCGGAAGACGACTTGCCAGGCGCAGAGTACGAATTTGGCCAGCGATTGTATGTAGAGAAGAACACGTTGACACCGGACAAGGCTTTGGGCAGGGATCTTTCGAGGGCGTGTTTCTGGGTAAAGAAGGCTATAGCACACGGATACAGGCAATACACCCCAAATGATGAAATGCACGAATTCTGTCATATCAAGTAAAGCCCTACTGCATCATCGTGCCTGGCAATTCACTTGAGTAGGTAGGACACTGCATGATGCAGCAAAGTGCGATGCAGGCTCCTCTAATCCTCGCTGTAAATCGAGCACTTGATTATGGTGACGAACAGCAGGCAGTAATTATCTCGGATTATTATGCATCGCAGCAAGGAGCTTCTTCAGTACCACATACGGGTCGTGATTCGCAGCATCCCGTATATTACGGCAACACGGATATTGGCCCGCGTTCTGTCGCCCAATACCAAAACAAAGTGTCGGATCGCCCAATCAATGAAATGATTGACACTGGCCCGCAGCGCCTTTGGCTGCGGGCTTTTCTCATGTGCTCATTTTTAGGTGCCTCTGCATGTCAATGCCCCATGGATAGAGACACGATTTTTAAAAAAGCACAAATCGCCACATCGAGGGATGACCACGCAGAGGTGTATAGGCTGTTATTACCATTGGCGGAAGGTGGCGATGCCGAGTCACAATTTGGATTGTCTTCCATAGTGGATCCGAATGTAGGCCTGGTCTCTGCTAATAAGTATGCGGAGACGGCGGTGACAATCGAAGGAATGTGGTTGCGCCGTGCGGCTTATAATGGCTGGCCGCAGGCGGTTGACGACATCGCAGAGGCATACAAACGTGGGTACCGTGGCTTTCCGAAGGATGCACTTGTTTCAGACTGCTTTCACAGGGTAGAGAACGGTATCGAGAAAGTAGACAAGTGTCAAAAAATGGAGCTTGATAAAGGGTATATCGTGGCGGTGAAGCCAATCTCCATTTGCCAGGTGTGTGCGCCTATGGGTATTCGAGAGAAATAGCCGCTCTTTGGGTTCTCTTAGACCGATTGCATTGTTCCGAGGAAGTTGTCCTTCAAGCCTAATCACGAGAGAAACTATGGACATCGAGGAATACCGTCCCGTGCCGCCACGCCTTTCAGCCGCTCCGCCTCGACGCAAAAGCCGCGCGACCGCCGTTACGATTCTGCTTTTCGTCGGCACTTTTTTCGGGACTATAGCCTTCGAGGAGCGGCGCGAGATTGCGGGTTATGCGCGGCAGCATTTCGGCGGCTCAGTCGCCCCGAAAGCCCAGCAACTTAGCGAATCGGCGACGGCAGAAGCGCCGCCACTCTCCGAGCAAGACTCCGGCAGTAATGTCGGGCGCGCCATGGCATGCATCCCCGCAAACGTCCTCAGCGCTAGTGAAATAGCCGAATTGAATGCGGCGATTGCGGCTCTACCGCCAAGCCCCACGACTGCCGCACCAATGGCCCTGAGCGCCGAGTCTTTCGATCCGCACAAGATGACGGGCGAACAGGCGCGGGAAATGCTTCAACTGCTTGCCCAGGTGAGAGGCCCGATTGGTGACAAGGCACTCCAAGCGTTTAATCAGTCCGTCAGCGAAGGCGCTTGCAAAATCAACCCGGACAACGCTGCAAAGGGCGGGTCTACAACACCGCCGCCGCATGCACCGGCACAAGCGGCGGCGGGATAATGTTACGTCTTCTGTCCCGGCTTGTGACCGTTTTTCACCGGCCTGCCCCGCGTCCCTCCGATCGCCACGGAGACGCCAACGGACCCGGCGAGTTCCTTGATTCTGGCTATCGTTTCCTGTTTGCGACGCTCGGCACGCGCTTTGATTTCAGATTGCGCCCATGCCGCGACCTGTGAAAGATCTGCGTCTGAGAGCGCTTTAACCGCGTCTATGGTCATAATTCATCGTCCCCTTCCGTAATCGTGATGCGCTCAATGTGCGCGGCGTCCTGCGGCTTGATGTTGAGTTCGGCGTCGATTCCTTCCTGAATAAACCGTGCCCGGTGCTCGGTGATGGCATCGCGCAGCCGGGAGAGATTCCGACCCTCGGCGTAGACTTCATCCTTTCCGAAGCGCAAGACAATGGCCCCGCTTGGCAGATACTTAGCCAGACTCAAACTGCCATACGGAAAGCTCACTATCGTGCCGTCAGTCAGGCGAACGTCGAGCATGAGAGCTTCCCGGCTTTTGGCGCGCGCCTCCTGGAAGGCTTCCGCCGACGCTTCTTGAGATTCCGGTTCGTGGCGCGGCGCAGCTCTGAGGTATTTGTGGACGGCTAGCACGGGTTTGTTGTGGGTATCCTCGTCGTTCATAGGCTTAGACTCCTTCGTTGTTGTTGTGCTGTGTATGCTTGGACGTAATCGTGCGCTGCGATGCGCTCACGCAGGTTGTTGTAAATCCGCCGAGCTTGTTGCCGGAAGCGTTCGGCAATGCCGGACTTGCGCTTGGGCTTGGACATCGGCTCGCCCATTAATTCCATGGCGGAGAGGCGTGCAGAGCTGCCCTTGACGGCATCCAGCATCGCGGCCTTATCGTCGGTGTAAAGCCGCACCGCTTCACGGCCCCGGCTTAGCGAAACGTAGAGCTGTTCACGATTGGCGGCGGCGAAGGATTCGGAGCCGAGCGCGACAATGGGAATGTCCACCGTCTTGCCCTGCGATGCGTGCGAGGTGACGACATATCCATATGTGAGCCCACCGTAATCCTTGGGGATCACAAAGCCGTTGGTGAGTTTGATGTCCCCTCCCCGCGTGAACTCCTCGATCTGATACAGCGACCCGTTATCCAGGCGATCTTTGCCTTTATTTCCAAGCAGCCCGCGTCTTGTTTCCTTCGTGCTTCCGCCGATGGTAATGCGGATCTTTTCGCCTTCCGTAAGGGCAAGCTTTTGCGGGGTATAGACTTGCGTTTTGCCTGTTTCGGCATAAGGAAGCAGCGCTTTGCTACCGTCCGAACGCGTCACGTTAACGCCGGCAGCTCCGGCATCAATTACCGTGACGCGTTCACCACGCCTGAAGCCTTTGGCATTTTGATGAAATTGAATGACCTCGCCTGCTTTATAGTTGGCAAAGTCAGTGCGTTCGGCCTCGGTCAAATTGCGTGAGCGCAGGG
>Ga0209698_10000473_pt1 | contig 46382 bp, 45 predicted proteins | sample LitLauG_LLR_2012_FD_187203 | JGI IMG/M metagenome (GOLD analysis project Ga0209698, IMG submission 187203) | Freshwater sediment microbial communities from Pennsylvania, USA - Little Laurel Run_MetaG_LLR_2012 (SPAdes) (version 2) | ecosystem: Environmental > Aquatic > Freshwater > Creek >...
GAATTGCCTACAATATTACGGCGAGTTCGCCGACAAGATTTACGACGAGATCGCCCCCGCCGCCGGGCCGGACGAACTGGCGCTGGTGCGCAAGGAGCCGCTCGGGGTGATAGGCGCGATTGTGCCGTGGAACTACCCGCTCATCATCGCCGCGTGGAAGATCGGCCCTGCGTTGCTCGCCGGAAATTCGGTGGTGCTGAAGCCTGCCGAACAATCTTCGCTAGGTGCGTTGCTGCTGGCGCGGCTGGCGGTTGAAGCGGGCTTGCCGGACGGCGTGCTCAACGTCGTGCCGGGCTTCGGCGAGAAGGCGGGCAAGGCGCTGGCGCTGCATGCGGACGTCGATATGGTCAGCTTCACCGGCTCCACGGAAGTCGGTAAGCTGATGCTGACCTACGCGGGGCAGAGCAACATGAAGCGCGTGTCGCTGGAATGCGGCGGCAAATCCCCGCATGTCGTGATGCCCGACGCCGATCTGCGCAAGGCGGCGGAGGCCATAGCCTGGGGCATCTATTACAATCAGGGCGAAACCTGCCATGCGGGAAGCCGCGTGCTGGCGCATGAGTCGATCCGCGCCGAACTCGTCGCCGCCATCGCCGACGTTCAGCGCACGCAAATCCCGCTCGGCCATCCGTTCGAGGCGGCCTCGCAGTTGAGCGCTGTTATTGAGAAGAGCCATATGGAGCGCGTGCTGGGCTATATCGAACTCGGCCAGAAGGAAGGCGCTAAGGTTGCGCTCGGCGGCAAGCGGGCGTTGGTGGAGACGGGTGGGTTCTATATCGAGCCGACTATTCTCGACGATGCGCGCAATGACATGCGCATCGCGCAGGAGGAAATCTTTGGTCCGGTCGTCGTGGTGATCCCGTTCACCGACGAGGCCGAGGCGATCCGGCTCGCCAACAACACGATCTATGGCCTCGGCGCAGCGGTGTGGACCAACGACATGCGCGCGGCGCATCGACTCTCACGGGCGATCAAGGCGGGGACGGTTTGGGTCAACACCTACGACCGCTCGTCGCTGACGACGCCGTTCGGCGGGTTCAAGCAATCCGGCTTTGGGCGCGATCGCTCGCCCCACGCCATCGACAAATACATGGACACCAAGACCGTCTGGATCGACTATCGATGAGCCCAAAATCCGTCAACACCGGACCAGCATCGTTTGCCGTTAGACCCGCCTTTCCCCGCGAGCGTTTCGACGCGGCATTGGTGCGTGCCCATATCCCTGGGCCAGCGGCACAGGCGTTGTCGCCGACGCACATCTGACGGCGGGGCTATGCGACGCCCCGTTTTTGGAGTTCCCCTACGGTCCGTCCGAATGGGGTGTGGATGCGCGTGACTTTCTTATGACAGAACCTTTGCGAGCCGACGCCACTGGTCATATCGTGCTGTCCGATACGCCCGGCATGGGCTATGAACTTAGCGAGGAGCGGCTCGCGGCCATACGCATCGGCTGACGCGCCGCGCAAGGACGCAAAATGGATCGCAAGTGGTTGCCGCTGAACGCGCTGCGGGCTTTTGAAGCGGCGGGTCAGCATCTGAGCTTCACCGCCGCCGCCAACAGCCTGACTGTCGCGCAGAGCGCGGTCAGCCGGCATGTGATCGTGCTGGAGAATTTCCTCGGCGTCGCCCTGTTCGAGCGACGGCCGCAGCAGTTGGTGCTGACGGAGGCCGGGCGGCATATCCTACCCGTCGTCACGAAGAGCTTTGATCGCATCGATCAGGCTTTGGGCGAGGTTATCAAAGAGAAGGGGCGGCCCAAGCGGGTGCTGAAGGTTGCCTTGCCGACTTCGTTCGCGCATCGGCTCGCGATTCCGATCCTGCGCGATTTCCGTTCGGAGAATCCGGGCATCTCGGTAGAGATCGTCTCCAAACCGACAAGCGGGCCTGACATTGACGGCGATATCGACATCGCCATCGTCTATACCGAACCGCGCGTGACGGACGCGATTCACGACCTATTGTGGATGGTGCGCTCGACGGTCGTATGCAGCCCGAAGCTTTTGCAAAAGGTCGAGCACATCGACCCGGCGAAACTCATCACCTCCTGTGACTTGCTGCATGTCAAGCTGGATGATCGGCCGCGCTACATGTTTTGGGAAATGCTGGTCCGTCAGATCGGCCGACCCGATCTGGCGGTTGATCGGGGTCTCGTATTCGATACCCAGCAACTTGCCGTGCAATATGCGATGACCGGCGAGGGGCTCGTGCTTGCCGACCCGCTGCTGTTTGTGGACGACATCAAGGCTGGTCGGCTCGTGCGAGCCTTCGACGTATGGCTCGACGAGGGCTACGGTTATTATCTGACGACGCACCCCGAGGACCTCAGCAATGAGGCGGTGGCGCTATTTCGGTCCTGGGCGATTGCGCGCTTCGCCAACAATCCAAGGCCACGCGACGAAATCGTCGAGTCCAAAGCGGCCGAATAGTCGGGCATGCGCCCATGCCATTTTCGGGCATGGCGGCGGCCCTATAGGATCGTTATACGAGAGATTGTGCGGCCTTGCCGTCAGATGCGACGCAGGCGCGCCAGAAGGGCGCCGGAAATTGATGCGACTCTCGCCCCGACGCGCGATAGCGGCAACATTCGCCGCCTACGGCCTGGCCAGCGGCGTGTGGAACGGGGCCAGCGCGAGCGTCGTCGCGGATGTTGGGGCGAGCGCCACCGGGTTCGGGATCGCGCTGACGATGTTCACGGGTTTCTATCTAGTCTCCATGTCCGGCGCGGGCGTTCTGGCTTCGCGAATCGGCGTGCAGCGTGTGCTCATCCTCGCTCTGTTGACGATGGGACCGGCGCTCGGGCTCTGCGTCGGCGCCTCAAGCGAAATTTGGATGTTTGCGGCGCTGTCGCTCTATGGGGCAATTGGCGGGCTCATGGACTCGACGATGAATGCCGAGGGCGCGCGCGTCGAGCAGGATTCCGGCAAGCCGATTTTCGTGCAGTTCCACGCCATCGCGTCGGGAGCGGTGGCGGTGGGCGCGTTGATCGGCGGCTATCTCGCGTTTCACGGTATCGCGTGGGTGGGCGCCTGGATGGTTGAGGCCGCGCTGGTCGCGGCGGCGCTGGCGGTGACGCGTGTTATCGTCGAGCGACCGGCGGATGCGGTGCGGCTCAAGGGCGGCGCGCGGCTCAAGGGCGTGGATCTTGGGCTTGCGATTCTGGGACTTGCGGTCGGCGTCTCCATCGTCTGCGAGGGATCTGCATTGGCGTGGAGCACCTTATTGCTGCGTCGCATGTCGCCAGGACTGGCGGCGTTCGCGGGAGTCGGCGCGACTTTTTTTGCGGGCTTCCAATCGATGGCGCGGTTCCGTGTCGACAGGGCACGGCGGGTTGTCAGCGACCGCACTTTGATGCTGGGGTCCTATGCGGTGGCGTCCATTGGGTTGCTGCTGGTTGCCGCCGACGGTGGGTTCGCGCTCACCGCCTTTGGCTTCGCGGTGCTGGGGGCAGGAACGGCGGCGATTGTGCCTTGCGGCTTTTCTCTGGCCGCGCGGCGGCCCGGCCTGTCGGCGGGGCTGGCGATTTCGGCGGTGTCGTTCTTCGGCCTATTTCCGCGCGCGCCGGCGCCGCTGGTGACGGGCGTGGTGGCGGACGCGCTTTCGTTGCCGGTCGCGTTCTTCGGTCTTGCCCTTCTGATGCTTGTTGCGATGCTCGGCGTCGCGCTCTTCGTTCCGCGTGAGGCGCGGGCTTTCGTTCAACTATCGCCAAAGGGAGCCGCCGAATGAAATCGCAAGCTCAAGTCGTCGTGATTGGCGGTGGGGTCGTCGGCGCCAGCGTCGCCTATCATCTCACCAAGGGCGGCTGGCGGGATGTCGTGCTGGTTGAGCGGGCGGAACTTACGTCCGGTTCGACTTGGCACGCGGCTGGCGGCATGCATACGCTCAACGGCGACCCCAACGTCGCCAAGCTCCAGCAATACACTATCGATCTCTACAAGGAGATCGAGACGATTTCCGGTGTTTCCTGCGGAATGCACGTAACCGGCGGGCTCAACCTCGCGGGTACGAAGGAGCGGCTCGACTGGTTGAAGATGGCGAAAGCGAGGGGCCGCTATCTAGGCATGAACCTCGAGATCATCTCGATTGATGAAGCGGCCAAGATGTATCCATTCATCGAGAAGAAACACTTTGTCGGGGCGATGTTCGATCCCGTCGAGGGGCATCTCGACCCGTGGGGCGTCACGCAGGCTTACGCCAAATGCGCGCAATTGGGCGGCGCCGAGATCGTGCGTTTCAATCGCGTGGTGGATTTGCAGCCGCGGTCGGACGCCTCGTGGGACGTCGTCACCGAAAAGGGCAACGTCCACGCCGAGCATGTTGTGAACGCAGGCGGCCTGTGGGCGCGCGAAGTCGGGCGCATGGTTGGGCTTGAGCTGCCGATCCTGGCGATGGAGCATCATTATCTTATTACGGAAGATTTGCCTGAGGTGATCGACCCGAACGACGACAAGTTCCACGTCATCGACTTCGAGGGCGAGATCTACATGCGTCAGGAGCGTGGCGGCATGTTGATCGGCACCTATGAGCAAGCCTGCGTGCCTTGGAGCGAGCGCGAGACGCCATGGGACTTCGGGCAGAACCTGCTGCCCAACGATCTCGACCGCATCGCCCCTTCGCTAGAGACGGCTTTCGAGCATTTCCCGGCCTTGGGTAAGGTAGGCATCCGCAAGACCATCAACGGGCCGTTCACCTTCGCGCCGGATGGCAATCCCCTGATCGGGCCGGTGAGGGGCCTGAAGAATTTCTGGGTCGCCTGCGGCGTGATGGCGGGGTTCAGCCAGGGAGGCGGCGTGGGGCTGGCGCTCGCCAATTGGATGATCGAGGGCGATCCCGGTTATGACGTGTGGGGCATGGATGTCGCGCGCTATGGCGATTGGGCGACGCTAGCCTACACCAACTCCAAGGTGCGCGAGAACTATTCGCGCCGTTTCCGCATCCGCTTCCCCAATGAGGAACTGCCCGCTGCGAGGCCGCTGCGCACGACGGCGATCTACGATCTTTTGGTGAACGACAACGCAGTGATGGGAGAATCTTGCGGGTTAGAGAACCCGCTGTGGTTCGCGCCGAAGGGGACCGCGCCGATCGAGAATGTCACCTTCCGGCGATCAAACGCATTTGAGCACATCGGCGCCGAATGCAAGGCGGTGCGCGGGGGCGTCGGCATGACTGAGATTTCCAACTACGGGAAGATTGAGGTCGAGGGGCCAAAGGCGGTCGAATTCTTATCTCGCGTCATGGCCGGACGTATTCCGGCGGTTGGGCGGCTTTCGCTGTCGCCGATGCTCAACGAAAAGGGCAGGCTGATCGGCGATTTCACGTTGAGCCGCTTTGCGTCCGACAAGTTTCTGCTGATCTGTTCTCTCTCAGCGGAAGATTACTATCTGCGCTGGTTCGAAAAACACGGTCAGCCGGGCGTGACGTTCCGGGGCGCTTCGATGAACTATCCTGGGCTGTCCGTAGCAGGACCGAAATCGCGCGAACTCCTGCAAAAGCTGGTGCGCGATGATCTTACCAACGAAGCGTTCCCGTTCCAGACATTTCGGCGCGTTGACATCGGAATGATCCCGGCGCTGGTTGGGCGAGTCAGTTTCACCGGCGAACTCGGCTATGAGATTTGGGTTCGGCCCGAATATCAGCGTGCGCTTCACACGCTGCTGACGGAGGCAGGCGCCCCGCTCAACCTCAAGCCGTTCGGTCTGCGGGCGCTGCTGGCGATGCGGCTGGAAAAGACCTTTGGCACGTGGGTGCGGGAATATCGCCCGATCTACGGTCCGTATGAGGCGGGCCTAGGCCGCTTCGTCGATCTCAAGCGCGGCGACTTCGTAGGCGCCGAGGCGGCGGCGATTGAAAAGGCCGACGGAGGAAGAATGCGACTCGCGGCTTTCACCGTCGAGGCCACTGATGCCGACGCCATTGGCGACGAGCCGATTTGGTGCGACGGAAAGGTAGTCGGTTGGGTTACGTCAGGGGGCTACGGCCACACGGTCGGCCAGTCTCTCGCCATGGGCTACATCGAACGCGAGCACGCGGAGGCGGACCAATACGAAATCGAGATCATAGGCGAAAGGAGACGCGCGCGGCGGCTCTCGGCCCCGGCCTATGATCCGCAAGGGTCGCGGATGCGGTCGTGATTTCTCGCTGGGGCACAGCGAAATCGACGATTTGGCTTACGAGTCCGTGTCGTCAATCGGGCGGAGCGAGCGCCTCGTCGGCCCGGTTCTTAAGGGCGACGCCGGAATAACCGCCCTGACGGGCCGCGCCGAGCAGATAGGCAATTTGCCGCGCCGCCTCCTCGTATCCAACACCCTCGGGACGGATGTTAGAGACGCAATTGCGGTCGGCGTCTGTCAGTCCGCACCGGACGCCCCACGTTAGGTAGGCGCCGAGGCTGTCGGTCGCCGAAAGCCCCGGCCGTTCCCCGATCATCATGAGCACGCCCGTCGCGCCGAGGGCCATCGCGATCTCGTCTCCCAACGCAACACGTCCCTGTTCAGCGATGGCGTGGGGCGCGAGGCGCCAGGTCGGCAACAGAGTTGGAAGCAGCGCGGCCAGCAGAGGGGCGGCGTGGCGCTGGACCGCAGTGGGCGACAAGCCGTCTGACACGACCACGGCGAGATTGTAGTTCCCGCGCATCGCCGCCAGCCTCTGCGCCGAGTCGAGTGCGAGCGTTCGACCAAGATCGGGGCGCATCAAATAGGTTCGACGGTCGCCCGCCTCGCTAGCAACTTTAACGGGCGGTGGCCCCAGCTTCGAAAGAGCCTTGGCAAGGGCAGCTAGGTCAAGAGGTGTCCATACGGCGTCGCGCGCAGCGGCGTGAGCGGCGCGCAGTTCGAGAACCGAACTGGCGGAGAGCGACACGCCCGACCGAGGCAAACCGATGCGCGCGGGTGTGTGCGCTCGCAGCTTCGACCAGACGCTGGACGCAACTGGTAGCGACGGAGCGTCCGAGCTCATGCGCCTGACCCCAAAAGCGCGGCAAAGCGCGCGGGCGGCGCTTCGTAGCCAAGACGTCCATGCGCATCGAGAATTCCCGTCCGGGCGAGCCATTCCTCGAACTCCGGTGCGGGCCGCCGCCCCAGGAGCCGTCGCGTTGCGAGCGCGTCGTGAAAAGACGTGCTCTGGTAGCCCAGCATCACGTCGTCGGCGCCGGGCACGCCCATCACGAAATTGACGCCCGCCGTGCCGAGCAGGGTGAGGAGCGCGTCCATGTCGTCCTGATCCGCTTCCGCGTGGTTGGTGTAACAGACGTCGCAGCCCATCGGCAGGCCCAACAGTTTACCGCAGAAATGATCCTCCAGCCCGGCGCGGATGATCTGCTTGCCGTCGTAGAGATATTCCGGGCCGATGAAGCCGACGACCGTATTGACCAGCAGCGGCTCATAGCGCCGCGCGACCGCATAGGCGCGCGCCTCCAGTGTCTGTTGGTCGACGCCGTGATGCGCATTGGCGGAAAGCGCGGCGCCCTGCCCGGTCTCGAAATACATGACGTTGTCGCCGAGCGCGCCGCGCTTTAGCGCTCGCGTCGCGGCGAGAGCCTCGTCGAGCAGGGCCAGGCTGATGCCGAAGCTTGTGTTGAGCGCCTGCGTCCCCCCAATGGATTGGAACGCGAGATCGACCGGCGCCCCGCGTTCGATCAGTTCCAGGGTGGTGCTGACATGGGTCAGAACGCAGGTCTGGGTCGGGATTTCCATCCGGGCGCGTAGGTTGTCGAGCATTTTCAGCATGTCGTAGAGCCGCGAGGGGCTGTCGCTGGCGGGATTGACGCCGATGACGGCGTCGCCAGAGCCGAGCAGCAGGCCGTCGAGCGCGCTGGCGGCTATCCCGCGCAGATCGTCGGTGGGGTGGTTCGGCTGGAGCCGCGTCGAGAGCCGGCCGGATAGACCCAGCGTGTTGCGAAAACGCGTGATCACTTGCCGCTTGGACGAAATCAGCATGAGGTCTTGCAAGCGGCATATTTTGCTGACGGCTGCGGCCATCTCGGGCGTCAAGCCGGGCGCGAGCGTGGCGAGCGCGTCCGGGGTGGCGGCGTCGGACAGAAGCCAGTCGCGCAGGCCGCCGACAGCGAGGTGGGCGACGGGCAGGAACGCGGTGGCGTCATGAGAGTCGAAGATGAGACGGGTGACCTCGTCGGCCTCATAGGGAATGACGGCGTCGGTCAAAAACTGCTTCAAAGGCAGATCGGCCAGCGCCATTTGCGCCGCGACGCGCTGACTTTCGGAGGTTGCGGCGACCCCGGCGAGTGAATCGCCGCTGCGATGGGGAGTCGCCTTCGCCATGAGATCGGCGAGATCGCGAAAAACGAAACGCTGGCCGTTGACCGTGGAAGCGTACACGTAGGTCTCCTTCGCCGGGGATTCGCAATCTACGGGCCGGCCCGCATTGGGCCAAGCGCTCCCGATTTGGCCGAATCGGGGGAAAGGGACTATGTCGGCGCGACACGAGCCCGGAGACCGCCTCTATGAAACTGCCGAGCGAGCTAGGTCCGATCCATTTCATCGGCATCGGCGGCATCGGCATGTCAGGAATCGCCGAGGTGCTGCTTAACCTAGGATATAAGGTGCAGGGCTCGGACGCCTCGGAGAACGCAAACGCCAAGCGGCTGAAGGAGCGCGGCGCGACCGTGTTCGTTGGCCACATGGCCGAGCAGATCGGCGATGCGGCTGTGGTCGTCGTCTCCTCGGCGATCAAACGCGACAATCCCGAACTGACGGCGGCGCGGTTCAAGCGCGTGCCGGTGGTGCGCCGGGCGGAGATGCTCGCCGAACTGATGCGGCTTAAGCAATGCGTCGCCATCGCCGGCACCCACGGCAAAACTACGACCACCTCGCTCGTGGCCACGCTGCTCGACGCGGCCGGCCTCGACCCGACCGTCATTAACGGCGGCATCATCAACGCTTACGGCACCAACGCCCGACGCGGCGCGGGCGACTGGATGGTCGTGGAAGCCGACGAGAGCGACGGCACTTTTCTGAAACTGCCCGCAGACGTCGCCATCGTGACGAACATCGATCCGGAACATCTCGATCACTTCAAGACCTTTGACGCGATCAAGGACGCGTTCTTCGCCTTTGTCGAAAACCTGCCGTTCTACGGTTTTGCGGTCATGTGTCTCGATCATCCAACGGTGCAGGAACTGGTCGGCCGCATCGAGGACCGGCGCGTCATTACATATGGAGAGAACCCGCAGGCTGACGTTCGGCTGCTCGATGTCGTAGCCGACGGCGGGATCACTCGCTTCAATGTGCTCGTGCGGGACCGCCAGACTGGCCACGCCGCCTATATCGACGAATTGGCCTTACCGATGCCCGGCCACCACAACGCATTGAACGCGACGGCCGCCATTGCAGTAGCGCATGAACTCGGCGCCTCGATTCCGACCATCCGCAAGGCAATATCCGGCTTCGGCGGCGTCAAGCGCCGGTTCACCCAAACCGGCGAATGGAACGGCGTGACGATCTTTGACGATTACGGCCACCATCCCGTGGAGATATCGGCGGTCCTGCGCGCTGCACGCAGCGCGACCAAGGGGCAGGTGATCGCGATCGTCCAGCCGCATCGTTATACCCGACTTCAATCCCTTTTCGACGCCTTTGCGCGCTGCTTCAACGATGCTGATACGGTAATCGTCGCCGATGTTTATCCCGCCGGCGAGGCCCCGATTGCCGGCGTCGACAAGGAAGCGCTCGCCGCCGCCATCAACGCGCACGGCCACCGTCATGCGCTGATTCTGCCCGGTCCAGAAGATCTGGCCAGACTCGTCAAAGACGTGGCCAAGCCTGGCGATTATGTGATCTGTTTGGGCGCCGGCAACATCACGCAATGGGCCTATGCGCTGCCGGAGGAGCTTGTGGCGGCGTGAAAGCACAGGACATCGCCGCGCTGATTCCGGCTTTTCGCGGCCAACTCAACCTCAATGCGCCTCTGGCGCCGTTGACTTGGTTTAGAGTCGGCGGACCTGCGGATGTGCTCGCCTTGCCTGCCGATGAGGACGATCTCGCATATCTGCTGGGATCTCTGCCCTCAGACGTTCCTGTCGCCGTCGTTGGCGTCGGCTCTAATCTCATTGTTCGCGATGGGGGCGTTCGTGGCGTGGTCGTGCGATTGGGCGGCAGGGCGTTTGGGTCAGTCGTGGCGCAAAGCGGTGCGCAGATTGAAGCTGGCGCGGCGGCGCTCGATTCCAGCGTCGCACGCGTGGCGGCGGAAGCCGAGATCAAAGGCTTCGCTTTTCTGCGCGGCGTGCCAGGCGCCATCGGCGGCGCGCTGCGCATGAACGCTGGCGCGCATAACGGCGAAGTCAAAGATGTCTTGTTGGAGACGCGCGGCTTTGACCGCTTCGGCAAACCCGTCCGCTTTGAGAATGCGCAACTGCGTTTTACGTACCGGCATTGCGCAGCGCCAGGCGACGTGATCTTCACCCGTGCACTGTTTCAGGGCCAGCCCGGCGTTCGCGCTGAGATCGAAGCTGAGATGGCGCGGATCACCAGCGCCCGTGCAGCCGCGCAACCGATCCGGGAGAAGACGGGCGGATCGACCTTCAAAAATCCGCCGGGCAAAAAGGCCTGGCAGTTGATCGACGCCGCCGGATGCCGGGGCTTGCGAATTGGAGACGCGCAGGTCTCGACGCTTCATTGCAATTTCCTGCTTAATGTCGGCGCTGCGAACGCCGAAGATATTGAGACGCTTGGCGAAGTGGTAAGATGTCGGGTCTGGGAGACGAGCGGCGTCGAACTGGAATGGGAGATCAAGCGGATCGGTGCGCGCGCGTCGCGTTGAGGGTTTGTTTGGTCCGCGCCGGTCTCCTGGCGATGTTATCACAACGATTGTTTGTGTATCACGCGTCATGACGAACAAGGGTTGTGGTCCACAAGGAGTTTGTTCCTCGATATCGGCCGCCGCGTCGGCCAGGGCGTCGGCGCCCGGGTCGAACTCAAACGTGTGTGACATTGCCGCTACATTTTCATGACTCGAAGGCGTTTAGGCGTAACAGCGATTAGAATGAAAAAACAGAGAGTTATCATTAAAGGGCTTCGTGATTGCGGCTGAGCGGGCAAAATGAATGTCTTTGGAAGCCCAGTGCAAATGTTTGGGGGTCAGCGTGGTGACTTCCGTTGGTTGGCGAGGAATTCCGAGCGCGCACGATTTTCAATGCCTTGGAAGGAGATACGCCATATGCGGATAGGGTGGCGCCGAGAATAAAAATTGAAGGCGCTGTCAAGTGGCCAATTCGATTGCCGCACCCAAAGGGCCATGTCATAGACTGGGTGGCGGTTGTCGGCGGGCGGGGCGGACATGCGGGTGGAACTATACTTACATTGGTTGCGTAAATCGGTTGTTTGCGTGCGCAAAGTTCGGAACATCTCTGATTTACCCGCTTTCATCGGAAGAAATGCGAACCTTTTAATTTTGATGGGGTGATGCGAATCCTCTTGTTGCTGCCTTGAGATTTGCCTAGTTGGGAGCCTGTATATTGTTTTGTGTTCGTTTTGAGTAAGTGTGTATTCTTTATATTTGTAACTTGGATCTGTGTCTCGTTTCATCGCCGGTTTGTGCTTGTGCGTCGATCCAGTCGTCGGGATCGAAAAGGGTGCTGTGTGTTCGGAGTCGTGCGTCAAACCTGCTTTGGTTGATTGGGAAATGCGTGGCGATCGTGGCGTGCGGTTGCGTGTTTTTGGGCTGCTTCGCTGAAGCTTGACTGAGTTTGGGCGGAGCTAGGGTTATTGAGGGGTCACTATGAAAGTCTCCGCTTTTTCAGCGCGCGAGGGCGACAGAATATGAGTGCGAAGCCTGCTATGCGCCCCGCCGAAAGGCAGGTCGAGCGTCGCCTGGAGGATGTCTGGGCGAGGACGGTGGTTCGTCTGCGCGCGAGTCTTGGGGAAGATGTGTTTGGCAGCTGGTTCGGCAGCCTGCAACTAGAGGACTTCACCGCCGGACGGGCGCGGCTATCCGTGTCGACGCGGTTTTTGAAGAGCTGGATTGAGTCGCATTACAATGACAAGCTGCTCCAGACGCTCGACGCCGAGCTGGATGGGGTGCAATCGTTGGAAATCTATGCGCGCTCCGCACAAACCGGACTCGCACAGTTTCCGTCCGAACGCGACGCGGCTCGGACAAATGAGGACGCCGGCGAACCGCGCGGACTTCCCAAACGGCGTAGCGACGTCGCGGGCAAGAGTACGCTCGCCTCGCCGCTTGATCGGAGGCTGACGTTTGCGACTTTTGTCGGAGGTCGTGCCAATCAACTCGCCTTGTCGCTCGCGCGGAAAGTGTCTGAAGCGCGTGATTCGACGACTTCCCCATTGTTCATCTACGCTGGAGTGGGCCTTGGAAAGACGCATCTGTTGCAGGCGATCGCTCATGCGGCGCTGGCGCGTCAGCAATCTGTGGTTTACGTGACCGCCGAGGCCTTCATGTTTGGTTTCGTCAATGCGCTGCGGAGTCAATCGGCCATCTCCTTCAAGGAGCAATTGCGCGCGACGGACATTTTGATCTTCGATGATGCGCAATTTCTACAGGGGCGCGTGATTCAAAACGAATTCGGCCATGTGCTGAACTCTCTGATCGACGCCGGTCGTCAGGTTGTTATTGCGGCAGACCGGCCGCCCTCTGAGCTGGACGCGGTTGACGAAAGGGTTCGTTCGCGGCTTGCGGGCGGTATATGCGTCGAGATGCAACCGTTCGATGAATCCATGCGGCTCAAAATTCTCGAGGAGCGGGTTACAGCGGCGCGGCTGACCTATCCCTCGCTCCAGGCGCCGCCTGAAGTGCTGGCCTTCATCGCGGGGGCGGTGGCCCCGAACGGTCGCGATCTTGAAGGCGCCGTCAATCGTCTCGCCGCGCATGCGCAATTGACGGGGACACCCATCACACTGGCGCTCGCAGAAGTCGCAGTGCGCGACCTCGTGCGCAATCGCGAGCCTAAGCGTGTGAGGATCGAGGACATTCAAAAACGTGTAGCCAGCCACTACAACGTTTCGCGCGCTGACTTATTGAGTTCACGCCGAACTGCCGCAGTCGTGATGCCGAGGCAGGTCGCGATGTTTCTTGCGAAATCGCTGACACTGCGTTCGCTTCCGGAGATCGGGCGGCGCTTTGGCGGTCGCGATCACACAACGGTGCTGCATGCGGTACGCAAGATCGACAGGCTGAGCACAAGCAATACCGCTCTGAAAGACGAGTTGGATTTGCTTAGGCGCATGCTGCAGGAGTGACGAGTGGAGGTGGTCTACAAGATCCTGACGCCGCCGGAGTGGGAAGAGGCCATAAAAAAGGGCGTCTTCGCGGGTTCTGCGGCGGACGTTCGTGACGGGTTCATTCACTTCTCGACCGCCGAGCAGATCGAGGAGACCGTAAAACGACACTATTCGGGGCCCGGAGAGCTTTTTATCGCCGCTGTTGAGGCTGACACTCTGGGAATGGCTTTGCGCTGGGAGTCATCCCGGGGAGGCGCTTTGTTTCCGCATCTATATGGACCGCTTTGGGCGAAGGATATCCTGTGGACGAAGACATTCGAAGCCGGGAGTCCTTCTGAATTGCGGCGGTTGCTCGCGGAATGAAATCTTGTTGACTGGCATTCTGCAGTTGCTTCCACCGGAGACCGCGCATCGCGCCGCGCTTCGAGCGGTGGCGCCGCGCAAATTCTTTCCTGCTCCGACGGTGGATTTGCGGTTGCGAGTTGAGGCGTTTGGCCTGTCATTTCCGAACCCGCTGGGACTTGCGGCAGGTTTCGACAAAAGCGCTGAGGCCGTCGAAGGGCTCGGTCGTCTGGGTTTTGGTTTTGTCGAGATAGGGACTGTGACTCCGAGACCACAGTCAGGCAATTCCAAGCCGCGCCTCTTTCGTCTCGAATCGGATCGCGCGGTCGTTAACCGCATGGGTTTCAACAACGATGGCTACCTCGAAGTCCGCTCCAGGCTGCAGCGAGCGTCGCGTCGCGGGATCGTCGGCGTAAATGTCGGGCCCAATAAGGATGCGGTAGACCGGATTGCCGACTATGTCGTGGGAGTGGAGACCTTCGCGGCGCTCGCCGATTATTTCACAATCAACATTTCTTCCCCCAACACACCGGGGCTGCGCGACCTTCATGAGAGCGCTGAACTTGAGCGCCTGTTGGCTGCGACCCGCGCCGTTTCCGAACGGATATCGCCACGTCGCCCATTGCTACTGAAGATCTCGCCAGACCTGGACGACGTGGCGCTTGAGGGCGTCCTTTCGCTCGCGCTAGAATATAAGATTGACGGTTTGATCGTATCGAATACTACGGTGACGCGACCAGTGTCGCTGACTTCGCTTCACGCATCGGAGACGGGCGGACTTTCAGGACGACCTCTATTTGAAGCCTCGACACGCCTGGTGGCGCGCTGCTTCCTGAGATGCGGTAACGCGATTCCTATCATCGGCGTCGGCGGGATCGAGGATGGAGCCACGGCTCTGGCGAAAATCGAGGCCGGCGCGCGGTTAATTCAGATATATACCGGGTTTGTCTACAGGGGTCCGCAGATTGTCGGCGAACTTTTGAGCGCTCTGACGGCAGAATTGGAAGCGCGCAGTCTGCCTTCCCTCGTAGAGTTGATAGGTTCACGCGCGGAACGGATTGCTGGAGGAACCGTCTGAAATTCAACTGCTCGCTAAAGTACGAGTGGGACAGAGTTTGGTAAATTTGAGTGGGGCGAGCGATCAGCCAGTCACCCGGTGTGCTCGTCCCACCTAAGCAGAATCTATTTTGTCACCGCTTTAGTTCGCGCCGAACGGATGCTTCGCTGTGTCACGCTTAGCGACGACCTCTTGCGGGGTCGGATGGCCCGCGACAGCGCGCTCGAGGGCTTCCTTGGTCGCCTTGTAGTTATATTCCTGGATCTTTTTGTCGTCGTTGGCTTCCCAATGGATGAAAACGCCGACGCAGATGAACACGTCATCGGCTTCCCAAGCCGGGATCGTTCCGTCAGCGACGGAATCCGCAATCGCCTTGGCGACACCGTATTGCGCGGGGCCGAACATCTGCACGGCCTGTTTGGCGCCCTTGATCGTGACCTTGTTGAACATCACGGTCGAGGGTTTGACGGCGAGGTTGGGCGCAATGACGGCGAGCAAAGCCGTAAAGCCGTCCTTGTTATTGACGAGCGCATTCGCGAACGCGGTTTCGGCAGCGCTGCCACGCGGCCCGATGATGAGATCGATGTGGGCGACTTCGTTACCGTCGCCGACCAGCGATTCACCAACGCACAATTTCGTAATCTTCGGCATGTTTCCTCCCAGCAAGAACTTCGGTCCGGACCGCTATCGGCCCAAGCCTTAGCTATCCTTGTTTTCGGCATCCTGCGGAGGGCGCGGGACCGGTTGGCCGGATAGGCGCGGTAGACGCCGCGCGCCCTACTCAAACACTCTTGGGCAGTGGCTGCAAGACGTTTGACGCTTGCTCGGCTAGAAAGGCAGCGAACAGCGTCGCCACCGTAAGGTCGGCGCAAGTCCCGGGATTGAGCCCATGCCTCTTCAACTCGGCGTCCCATTCAAGGAGAAACACCCGCCGTGCAGGTTCGGACAAGGGCAGCGTTCGCGCCTGTGCGTCCCTCCTCACCATTTCTGCGGTTTCGGGGCCGAATTTGCGAGCGATGTGGGTGTCCGGCCAGGTTCGGAGAAACCCGATATATACAGAAGTGGTCGATTCGGCATGGCTTTGACCCTGCGAGCGAGCCGCGCGCCAACTCCGGAGGCCGAGGTCCGCGATATCGGCGAAGCCATTGGCGTATTGTCGAGCGATAAGGTCGCGGTCGGCCGCCGCCGCCATAACCTCACGCAACGGAGCCGACGCCGGGGCGCGAACATCGTGATTCGTCGCCGAACCGAGGCCGCCGGGGTTCGCAAGCGCAATCGCGGTCAAGCATTGCCGCGCGTCGTCGAGGGTCAATCTGTCCAGGATCAAGTGGAGCGTTTCGCCACGCTCGGCTGCCGCCGCAAGCGGCGCGCAGAGGAGGATGATGCCAAGATTCGTATTTTGGCCAACGGCCGCCTTCGAGGCGACGACCGCCTTATAGATTCGCGCGCCGACCCCCTCGCCTTCACGCGCCACTTCTGGCGCGCTCACCCAGGCGCTGGTCTCAAAGTCTGCGCAAGTCATGCCGTGACCTTCGGCATGGCGATGTACGTTGCCGGGCTTTAGGGCGCCGAGCTCGAGTCGGCATGCCTTAACGTAGGCGTCAGCGATGGCGTTCACATTGGATCCCGCTGAGGACGTGATCGGCAATTGCACCGGCGATGTCCGCGCCTGCAACTTTTTGCAAGCCGCTCCAGGCGGGCATCGAGTTGACCTCCAGGACGCGAGGGCCTTCGCGGCCCAAAATGATGTCGACGCCCGCGATCTCGGCTCCGACCGCATGAGCGGCGGCGAGGGCGAGAGTTTCCAGCGTCTCGTCTCGGGGAACGGCTAATGGTTCGCCGCCCCGTTTCACGTTCGTAATCCACGTTGGCGCCCGTCTCATCATGGCGGCGACTACGTTTCCTCCGACGACGAAAACCCGGAAATCCCTAAAATCCTCGGCGTCAATTGGTTCGAATCGTTGCAGATAATAGACCCCCGAAACTTCCTCCGGCTTTGGCAGGTCGTCCATGCTGCGCAGCAACCGCAGGCCCTTACCCTGCGCGCCGAAAAGCGGCTTGAGCACCAAAGGTCCGTGTTCGCTCTCACGTCGCACAAGTGCGCGGGCGTGCTCGAAAGATTCGAGAGTCCAGGTTGACGGCGTCGGAATCCCGGCGCGAGCGATGAGAAAGCTTGTCATAGATTTGTCGACGCAGGCTTCTATGGCGCGCGGCGCATTGACGACGCGCACGCCCACGCGATCAAGCGCATGCAACACGCCGAGCCGCTTGGTCGTCGCCTCGAACGATCCCGCCGACATCGTGCGCACTTGCACGAAGTCAGGCGGAGAAGGAAAGCCTGGTAGGTCCAGACCCGTCGGGCTGGCGGTCGAGAAGTGGCAGGCCTTGAGGTCGAGGCGCACGACTTCCGACTTGCGTGCGGCGTATGCCTCCTCCATCCGGCTGGCGTGCCAGTCGCGCGAGTCGGTGACGAGCAGAACTTTCACGCGCGTCAGCCGAACGAGGCGTCGATCAGGGTGGCGTCCACGCCTCCCGCGCGGAAAGTCTGACCCGTTTCCACCGCTGTCACCAGGGCTTCCGCCGGACTGAATAGCATCGGGTCGATGGCGTAGAAATCGCCCCTGAATCGTTTGAAAATATCGCGGAACGGCGCGCCATAGTCGCGCGAGGTCTGACTGGGGAGAGTTTCCGCTAGCATTTTGGCGTCCTCGGCCGGGCCGGTTACAAATAGCTGGACGCGGCCGCCATAAATAATGGCGTCATTGGTGCGTCCCATCGCCGACATGAAATCGGGGTGCGGCGGCGACAGCGGCGCTGCGCCAAAACCGTCGACAATACGCGAGAGCGGGAATTTAAGCGCATGCGCCTTGTGCAGCGCGACTTCCAGAACGCGGGCGACGACCTGCACGCCGCCCGCAAGGCTTTGCGTAGGCGCAAAGATGACAGTGAGCGCAGAGGGCGACAGCCTGCAATCGGCCGCGATTTTCGCCACGACTTCGGGTGGTGGCGGTCGCGAGCTTTCGATCACCAGCGTCGTGCGGTCAGTCGCGTCTTGATAGCCAAGCTCTTCGAAAATCGCCTCTTTTTGCGCCAGCGCGCGCGCCGGTCCCGATCCGAGCGCGAAGAAGGCGTTGCCGCCTTCCCCAAACGAAAGGCTCCAGCCGGCGTATTGGCTCGCAAGACACGCGATGACTGGCTGAGACGAGCGCACTGAAATCGTCCAGGGCCAGCGGGGAAGGGTCGGGTCGGTCGACACTGCAACACTACCAAGGCCGCCGAGACAAATCTTGGCGATCGCTAGTCCCGCCGCGACCCCGCCTCGCCGCCTGGCGCCCGCGTCGATGAGCAATTCGCCCAGCGGACCCACCTCCGCCCCAATTTCAAGCGCGTCCGCTGCGGCCCTCAGGGCGTCGAGCGCCCTTGTCGCTCCCCGGTTAACGCTGATTGGCGATATCATGCTGCTGCCCCTTCCGCGAAGTCGTAAATGCGGCGTACGCGTTCGCATAGCAGTGTTTTGGCGTCGGCGATGGTGTCGCTCTCGGCGCGGACAGTGCAAAGAGGCGCGCCCTCTGGCACAACTGTCCCGGCCGATGGCTGATCGGCGGCCCAATCGGGCCAGCGCCCGGCGGGCGCGATGAGATTTCTCTCCGCATAGACGACCCCAGCGGCTTTCGGGTTTCTGAAAGCAGACGCGACTGGCACGTGACCAGCAACCGCATTTAGATGGCGCAAAATGAGAGGATCGGCGTCGTCGTCGAATACGTCCACCGTGGCGCCGGGGCGGGGATTGATTTCCAGTAGCCAAAGACTTTCGCCGTCGTCGAGGAAATCGGCGCTTGCAAGGCCACGCAGTTCCAAGCTTTTCGTCAGTTCGCGAAGGCTAGAAAGAACTTTTGGCGCCTTACTCGACGCAACTGGGCCAGCGGCGCCGCCGTAGCGATAGGGCGCAGAATCGGTGGGCGCCGTCCATTGTTCGCTCCATGCCAATTCCACGAAAGAGTCACTGTCGCGCGTGAACAGCAGCGAAAGCGCCTGTCCATCGATACGCTTTTGCCAATAGGAGCCCGGTTCCTGAGCCGCTCGCCCGCCACGGATATGCTGGCCTCCGCAGCCGCCTGCGCGCTTCAATAGCCAGTGTTCGGGGCGGGGGGGACAGTTTGACGCGACCTCAGGATGAAGCAGGCCCGCCGCCGCACAAAGCCCGGCGAAGCGGATTGGATCTTTCGCTGCGGAAACGGTCTCAGGCGAAGCGCCCAGGAGCGGTGCGTGTTTGGCCAGGCGTCGCAATTGGTCAGGGCAATTGTCGAATCCTGATCCGTAAACAATTCCTTTGGGATTTAAAGCGCGTATCAGCGGCGGCACAAGCGCGTCGAGATCAATCTCCGCGAAGCCGCGAGCTGCGTCCGGCGCTATCGTCAGGGCCGAACAGGCAGCGCGGGTGTCCTGGTCGCCGAAGGCGTCTATCGCCACAGGCGTAAGCTTGGCGCGCCGGGCAGATTGCGCGAGGGCGCGCGCCGATATGCCGACAATCAGGACAACATCTCCGTCATTCACGCGAATCAGCCTATCTTTCGCTCGTGCCCGCGCCGCGACATTTCTCCCCCGGCCCGTCGCTCGGGATCGAACATTGGCGACGAAGAGATGTGTTACCATTCAAGACCGCGCGCGCCGTTCTGTCCAGACGGTCAGCCTCGCGGGGCTGTCCTGACCGAAAAGTTCATTGCAGATCGCCTCCCGGATTTTTTTGTCTCCGCAGCGATGGACAACGATCATGAATGCGTTTCTCATGTTGAGCGCATAGCGGTGGTCGGAACTTGTGCAACGCTGGGAGGCGAGAATTTCTGGAAAAGCAGAAGATTCGTTTTCGGCTTTTATCGACGGCGCGCAGGTCGGTTTTGATGAGGCCATACAGCGCTGTACGGAACTCCTCTCCGCCAGCGCGCAGCCGGTTTTTGCCCATCTTGGGGTCGACATAGATGGTGCTCGCGAGGCCGTCCGAATCGCTGAGCGTACGGGCGGCGTGCTCGATCATGTTGAGTCGGAGAGCTTGCTGCGCGACCTCGACCCGTTACGGGAGAGCGGCGGCCTGACTACGACGCCGCTGGAAGCGGACACGCGCGCCGATTTGGTCCTGTTGGTCGGGGTTGTCGAGAACGATCCAGCGCTGGATTGGCTGGCGCGTCCTGCGCGTCCTCATGGAGTACCTGTCGAGCGGCGCGTGATTGCGCTGGACGGCGGTGAGAAGAGTCTGACGTCTCTGGCCTCGTTGCGGTGGGGGTTAAAGCGTCGCGGCGCAGAGCTTGGAGCGATGGCCGAAGATCTTCTCGTCGCGAAATTCGGCGTCGCGGTCTGGCGCGCAGTGGATTTGCCGGCGCTCGCCGTGGAGGCGGTTCATGGTCTCGTGCGCGATCTTAACGAGAAGACGCGATTTTCGACGCTGGCGCTTGCGGCCCCAGACAATGGTTTGGGTGTCCAGACCGTCTGCGGCTGGATGACGGGGTTCCCATTGCGCACGGGCTTTGGACGGGGATGGCCGGAGCACGATTCGTGGCGCTACGATGCGCGGCGGCTCATTGCGACTGGCGAGACGGATTGTGTTGTTTGGGTTTCGTCGCTGCCCGGTGGCGCCGCGCCGCCGAATCGCGCGGATATTCTGTTGGACGACGGCCGAGCCACGCTTGCCGTCGTTCCTCGCGTAAGAATCTTGGTTTCCTCGGGTGGGCCGATAATGTTCGATCCGCGCGTCGGCACTCTAGTCGCCTCGCCCTCGGAATCGGCGAGTTCGGCGGCGGCGGCGCTCGCCGCCATGCGCGAAAGGCTGGAGGCCGCGTCGTGCTGACGAAGATCGTCGGCGGCCGGGTACTGGACCCGGCGAATTGCGTCGACGAGGTCGGCGATCTCTGGCTGGAGGGCGAGCGAGTCATTGCGGCGCCGGCCGGTGGGCGGGCCGACGAGATCTTTGATGCGACTGGTTGCGTGGTGATGGCGGGCGCCATCGACATTCACTCGCATATCGCCGGCGCCAATGTGAACACCGCGCGGCTGCTGCTGCCCGAACAGCATCGCGCCCACACGGGACGGCCCGCCGCGACGCCATTGTCAAACGCGGGCTGGTCGACTTTCGAGACGGGTAGGCATTACGCGCAGATGGGTTTCACGACCGTCATCGAGCCGGCCGTGTCGCCGCATCATGCTTTGCATGCGCATTTGGAGCTTGCCGACACGCCGATTATCGACAAGGCGATCCTCGCCATTCTTGGCAATGACGATTTTGGCCTTTCGTTGATGCGCGACCGCGTCGGGCCTGCGGCGATCCGCGACCATGTGGCTTGGACACTGCAAACAACCAAGGCGCTCGGGATCAAGGTGATCAACGCCGGCGGCGCCGCTGCGTTCAAGGACAATGTTCGGACCTTTGCGTTCGACGACGAGGTGCCACACTACGGTATGACGAGTCGGCAGATCGTCAAGACGTTGCAACGTGCGGTTTCCGATCTCGGTGTGCCGCACCCGTTGCATATCCATTGCAACAATCTGGGTTTGCCGGGCAATGTCGATACGGCGCTCGCCACCATCGACGCCGCCGAGGATTTGCCGCTGCATCTCGCGCATCTGCAGTTCTACGGTTACGGAACCGAAGGGAAGCTTGGTTTTTCTTCCGCGGCGCCGAAGCTTGCCGAAGCTATCAACAAGACCCGAAACGTCACTATCGACGTAGGTCAGGCCATGTTTGGCCAGACAGTGACGATCTCCTCCGACGTGTTGCGGCAATTTTCTGCGCGCGGTCAGGCAAGTCCGCGCAAATACGTCATCATCGACGGCGACGCCAATGGCGGCGGCATTATGCCCTATAACTACAAATCCGGCCGTTTCGCTAACGCGGTGCAGTTCGCGGTGGGGCTGGAGCTTTTCCTTTTGATTGAAGACCCGTGGCGGGTGTTTTTCACCACCGATCATCCCAATGGAGCCCCGTTCACTGCCTATCCCGATCTGTTTGCGCTGCTGATGAGCCGCGATGTTCGCGCCCGATGGCTGGAAAGGCTGCCCGTCGAGGCGTTGGCGGTTACCACGCTGCCATCGCTGACACGCGAATATTCCTGGGGCGAGATCGCCACCATGACGCGCGCCGCTCCGGCGCGGCTGCTGGGATTGAAAGATCGTGGGCATCTCGCGCCAGGCGCGCGGGCCGATGTTGCGATCTACCGGCCAGCCGCGGACCTCGCAGAGACGTTCCGGCGCGCCACTCGGGTATATAAAGACGGAGACTGCGTGGTGCGGAATGGCGAGTTGATGCACTATCGTTTCGGTAGGGCGCTGCGATTGGCGCCAGAGCCGGATGCCGCGATGACGCGGCGGCTCTCGAATTATTATGAAAGCCGCCATGGCCTGGATGCTACGCTGCTCAGCGTGCCTGAAGCGGCTCTGCCGCACGAGCCTTTCGAGACGGTCGCATGTCTAAGCTGATGTATGGCGGCGTCGCCATCGATGACACGTTTGCTGAAGCTTTCGACATGCGTGGAACCGCGCTTGTCATCACCGCCGACACCGCCAAATGGGCGAGGCAGGCAGCTACGACCATGACCGGCTTCGCCACCTCCGTCATCGCCTGCGGCTGTGAGGCAGGGGTTGACCTCGAACTGACGCCCAGCGAGACGCCGGACGGACGGCCAGGCGTTCGCGTGCTGCTGTTCGCAATGTCCACCGCCGAATTACAGAAGCAGCTTCAGAACCGCGTTGGCCAATGCGTGCTGACGAGCCCTGGCTCGGCCTGCTATGCGGGGCTTCACTCAGGCGAAGAAAAGCTGAAACTCGGCGCGGCGATTCGCTTTTTCGGCGACGGTTGGCAGATCGCCAAGAAGATCGGAGAGCGTCGGTTTTGGCGGCTGCCTGTTATGGACGGTGAGTTTGTTTGTGAATCGACCGCCTTCATGACCAAGCGCGCGGTAGGCGGCGGCAATCTACTTATCATGGGTGCTACGCCCGCCAAGACATTGGCTGCGACAGAGGCGGCCGTCGAGGCGATGCACGGCGTCGCCGATGCCGTCATGCCGTTTCCGGGCGGTATCGTGCGCTCGGGCTCGAAAATCGGCTCCAAATACAAAGGAGCGATCGCCTCCACCAACCATTTCTATTGCCCCACGCTCAAGGGGGCGGTGCAGAGCGCCATCGGCCCTGAAATCGCTTCGGTTTTGGAGATCGTCATCGACGGCCTCACCAGCGACGCGGTAGCCGCCGCCATGCGCGCTGGATTGAAAGCCATCGCTGAGCTGGGACCGGAGCACGGGGCGCTTAGGGTGGGCGCAGGCAATTACGGCGGCAGGCTTGGCAAGCATCACTACCGGTTGCGGGAGTTGGTGCCATGAGCCGGCTGACGTTCCGCTCGCGCGGCGTTCCGCCGCAGCGCGTCGATCTCTCCGCACTTACGCCCGAGGCGCTCATGGGCAAGTCGCAGGCCGAAATCGCGGCGCTGACGATCCAGATGACGCGAAAGGCGCTGACCGTGGGTGAGGTGTTTGATGTCGCGCCAGGCGACGTGGAGGAAATTGTTTTCGAGGGCGGTTCGGAACGGTTTGATCGGATCGGTGCGGGGCTGAAAGGCGGCGCCATTCGTGTTGTCGGCGAGGTTGGCGTCCAAGTGGGGCGAGGCATGACTGGTGGCGTCGTGCGCATCGAGGGCTCGGCGGGGCCATTCGCCGGGTCCGGCATGCGCGGTGGTCTTCTGGAGATCGCTGGCGATGTCGGTGAAAGGCTGGGCGGACCGTTAGCCGGCGAGACCGAAGGCATGAATGGCGGCGTGATCCATGTTTCAGGCGGCGCCGGCGCGCGCGCCGGCGACAGGTTGCGGCGCGGGTTCATCCTCATAGAAGGCGTCGCAGGGGACTATGCGGGAAGCCGCATGATCGCCGGTACGCTCGCGATCGGTGGAATGGCGGGCGCCCTGCCCGGCTATCTAATGAACCGGGGCACGATCCTGCTGGCCGAAGGCGCCGTCGAGATGGCGCCAACGTTCTGCGACTGCGGGACATTTAAACTTGTCGCCGCGCGGCTTCTGGCTGCGCACGTCGAGCCTATCAGCGCACGATTGGGGTCAACCTTCCGCGCGCCTCTGCGCCGTTTTGCCGGCGATCTCGCCGCGCTCGGCCTGGGCGAGATATTCACCGCCGGGGCTTAGCTCCGCATCAAACAAAGAGGATGCTATCTCATGAAACTAGCCTGCAGCTTTGCGGCTATCGTCGCGCTTAGCGTCGTTACCGCCGAAGGGCACGGACCGACGCGCCAGAAGCTCGTGGAGACTGTCGATATCAACCGGCCCGTGGACAAGGTGTGGACCATCATCAAGGACTTCGACGCGCTCGCCAAATGGCACCCGGTTATAGCCTCCAGCCCGGCGACCAAGGGAAACGAGGTCGGCTCAGTGCGTACGCTGACGCTCAAGGCGGCCGGCGATCCGCAGCTTCAGGAAGAGTTGCTGAGCTACGACGAAGCCGGCCACGCCTATCACTATGAGATGAAGGACCACGACCCGAAGATTCTGCCGGTGGCGAATTATACGTCGTGGATCACGGTGAAGGACGACGGCAAGGGCGGCGCTGAGGTGGAATGGAAAGGCGCGTACTATCGCGGCGACCAGCGCAACGATCCGGCGCCGGAACTCAACGACGACGCCGCCAATGCTGCAGTGAAGGGCGTTTACCGCTCGGGTCTCGATAATCTCAAGAAGATCGCCGAGTCCCAGTGAGAACGGCGCTCGCCGCACTTGTAATTGGCGCCGCGCTGAGCGCCGCGCAGGCCGAGACGCTCGCTTACGTCACCGAACAGGGCGTTGATAGCGTCGCTGTCGTCGATCTGGACGATTGGCGGGTTGTCGAGCAAATAACGGTCGGGCGTAAGCCCGCAGGCGTGGCTGTTGCGCCGGGGGGTGAGCGTATCTTCGTGAGCAATCCCGAAAGCGCGAGCGTCTCAGCGATCTCGCGTGGGCCGGACGGGCGTCACAGTGTCGCCGCCGAGGTGAAGGTGGGGCTGGGGCCGTTGGGGATTGCAGTGGACCGTTCAGGCAAGCTCGTGTTCGTCGCCGACTGGTACACCGATGACGTGCATGTGCTCGACGCGGCGAGCCTCAAGCAATTGCGGGTGCTGAAGGTCGGCCGCTCGCCCTCGGGCATCACGACCAGTCCCGACAATCAGCGCCTGTTTGTCGCCAATCGCGAGAGCGACACGTTGTCAGTCATCGATCTCACAAACTGGGAGACACTAGCGACGATCCCGGTCGGCAAGGCGCCGTTCGGCCTCTTCTATGACGAGAACGGACCTCGCCTGTGGGTCGCAAATGTCCAATCGAGCGACGTATCAGTGGTCGATCCTGTCGGGATGAAGGAAATCCGGCGTGTCAAAGTTCGCACGTTTCCCTACGGCGTCGCGGTGACGAAGGATGGCGCGCGCGCTTTCGTCACCAATCAGCACGACGACAGCATATCCGTGCTGGACGGCCGCACATATGAAACGTTGGCGACGCTCAAGGTCGGCGATTACCCGGAAGGCATTCTGGTCGCTCCCGACCAGCGCCACGTGCTTGTCGCCTGCTGGATGGACGACGTGTTTGTGAGCATAGACGTGACGACGCTCAAGACTGACGCCAGGCTCGCCGTCGGCGCAGGGCCGCGCGCCTTCGGTCAGTTCTTAGCGCCCTGACGCTTGCGGGGGTCGGCGCGCTGGGGATAGGTAGGCTTAATACTGGAGGAAACCCCGAAATGAGTGTCACAGCTCTCAATAGTCCACCCCCTTCGCAAACTTCGCCCGATTGGGCGCCGCTGCTGCGTTGGCTGGTTTTTACTGGCCTGACGGTCTTTGCAGGCTACCTTTTGTGGCGCTACGGGCTCATCCGTTTGATGGTGCAGGCAGACCGCACTTACATCTCCTCGATCATCTGCGTACTTTATGTTGGCGCCTCGGTGCACTGTCTCGCGCGCACGCTTGCCGTGTCGAGAGAGGGCGAGCGCGAACGACGTGCCGCCGCGGCGCTGGAAAACCCTGAAGCGATCTTTGCAGGAAATGGCCTGCCAGTAGGTCTCACCGGCGGCCACATTCGCGACCTCGCGGAAAAGGCGCGCACCCAGGGCGCACGCCGGCTCGACCAGACGCTTCTGCTACGCGGCCTTGCCGAGCGCATGCGCGGCTCGAACGGCTTTGGGAATTTTGCCGCCGACTCTTTAATGAAGCTGGGCCTTCTCGGAACGATTATTGGGTTCATCATCATGCTGGCGCCGATCGCCGGACTCGATGTCTCTGACAAGTCGGTGCTGAAGTCTTCAATGGGCGTGATGAGCGATGGTATGGCGGTCGCGATGTATACGACACTGGCTGGCCTGGTCGGCTCGATCCTGCTGAAGTTGCAATATTATATGCTGGAGAGTGCGACTTCCGGCCTGTTCGCGCGCGTTGTGCGACTGACGGAGACGCGGGTCGTGCCGGCGTTGGAGCGCCGTTATGATCGATGATTTCGGGCTCTATAGCAAGGAAGAGCCCTTTGATCCGATGAGCGTGATGTTGTTCAAGGCGTTGCAGGTCGTCGCGTTCCTGTTCTTTCTCGCGCTGATGGCGGTCTCGCCCGAGGACAAGGACGGCAAGATCGACGCCAAGGCGGAATTCATCATCACCATGGACTGGCCGGACAACCATCCTGACGATCTCGATCTCTACGTGCAGGATCCGCTCGGCAACATTGCCTGGTATCGCCATCGCGAAGCCGGCTTTCTTGTGCTCGAGCGCGACGACCGTGGCGGCGCCAATGATTTCATCATAGTCAATAGCAAGAAAATTTCTTCTCCGATTCGCGAGGAGATCGTCACCATCCGGGGCATCGTGCCTGGCGAATACACGATCAACGTCAACCATTTCGCGGCGACCACCGGTCAACCTGTGGCGGTAAACGTGAAGGTGCAGAAGCTCAATCCTCACACGATGGTCGTGTTTGACGATCACGTGATGGTCGACCACACCGGCGATGAAAAGACCGCCTGCCGCTTCACGCTCGACGCCAAGGGCGATGTTATCGACGTCAATCGCCGGCAGAAGTCGGTGTTGGAGACGTTCCGCAACATGCACAGCAATGGCGCGGATTTCGATCCCAAAACAATGGTCAAGATCCGATGACCCACAATCATATCGTTCTGGCGATGGGCCTGGGCTATGCTGTGCTTGGGCTGGTGCTGCTCGCCGTTCTTATGTTCGCGCGCATAGACTGGCGTATGAAGGCAAGCCTCATTATGCTGACCAGCGCCTTCTATATCTTCGACTATCAGGGCGCCCGTTCGCTACTCGGCTGGGCGTCGCCCGAGGCGTTACCGTCGAATTTCAAGCTGTTAGGCGCGCGGATCGTCGAGCCCCACTCGCTGGCGGGCGATCAGGGCGCCATTTTCCTGTGGATCGAAGAGGTCGACCACGACAACTTCTCTTCCGGCGACCCGCGCCTCTACCGGCTGCCCTATGACGCCAAGCTCGCCGAGCGGACGGAGGCGGCGGTAAAGGCGAGCGCGAACGGCACGCCGCAGGGGGGACGGACGGCGGACACCGGCGCCGGGACAGGGGGTATCGTCGAGGCGTCGCAGCGCGACGTGACGCCTTCGATGGTGACGGTGACGAGCGGTGGCGATCCTATGGCTGGCGGTCCGTCAGAACCGCAGGCGCCGCGCGACGAAGCCCACGGCGTCGTATTCGCGCCGCTGCTGCCGCCGCGCCTGCCGCCCAAGGATGCGCAATAAGCGTCACATTTCGCTTGGCGACAGCCCGGCCTTTCCTATATGAGGGTGTCATGTGGCGCGTGGCCGAGAGGTCGCGCGCCGCTGATGTTTTGGGTGGGCCGTAGGCAAATCATGGCGAGCGCGTTCGAATTCATCCAGCAGGTGCGAGCGGAAGCTGCGCGGGTCGTTTGGCCAACGCGGCGCGAAACACTTATCACCACAGCGATGGTGATCGCGCTGGCGGTCGTAGCCTCCTTGTTCCTGCTGGTTGTCGATGAGACGTTGAGCCGGCTTGTCGGCCTGGCGCTCGGTTTTGGGCGCCACGGGTGAACGCGGCCGCATTGCGGATGGATGAAATGAGCAAGCGCTGGTATATCGTCCACGCCTATTCCAATTTCGAGCGCAAGGTCGCCGATTCCATTAAGGAGGGGGCCGCACAGCGCGGCCTTTCCGACAAGTTCGACGAAATTCTGGTGCCGACGGAGAACGTGGTCGAAGTCCGGCGAGGCCGGAAATTCAACACAGAACGCAAATTTTTTCCCGGCTATGTGCTGGTGAAATGCGATCTGACCGATCAGGTCTATCATCTCATCAAGAACACGCCGAAAGTGACGGGCTTCCTTGGAGCCGACAGCAAGCCGACTCCGATTCCCGATCATGAGGCCGAGCGCATCAAGGGTCAGGTGCAGGAGGGCGTCGAGCGGCCTAAAGCGTCGATTCGGTTCGAAATTGGCGAAACGGTGCGCGTGGCCGATGGGCCGTTCGCGTCGTTCAATGGTGTCGTAGAAGAGGTCGACGAGGGCCGCAGCCGCGTCAAGGTTGCGGTGTCGATCTTCGGGCGCGCGACGCCGGTCGATCTGGAATACGGGCAAGTCGAGAAGGTCTGACGACCTTCTTTGCTCAGTAGCGCCACCGCTGCGCCTTCGAGACTAGAAAGTCGCGAAACGCTTGGACGCGCGCGACGTTTTTCATCTCTTCCGCGTAGACCAGAAAGCAATCCATCTCGGGCATGTCGGCTTGCGGTAGAAGCCGGACGAGGCCGGAATTCGGCGCAACGCAATAGTCAGGCAATACGGCGATGCCGACGCCATGTTCGACCGCGCGAATGATTGCCGCGAGATTGTTTATCGACAGATGCGGTGCGCGCGGATGTTTTGGCTCGCGGCCAACCGTAAGCAGCGAGTTGAGATCGTATAGAAAATGCGTCGCGGTTGGCGCGCCGAATGCGACGAGACGATGGTGGTCGAGGTCCTCGATCGAGCGAGGTTGCCCTGCCTTCTTTAGATATTCAGCCGATGCGTAGGCGTGGAAATGCACCGTGAACAGCCGACGACGAATGAGGTCGGGCTGCATGGGTTCACGCAAACGCAAAGCGACGTCGGCCTCGCGCATGCCCAGATCGAGTTCGTCGTCCGACAGTAGGAGCTGCAGCTTCACTTCCGGGAAAAGATCCGTGAATTCGCCGAGCCTGGATGCGAGCCAGTTGGCGCCAAGCGCCAACGTCGTCGTTACCCGCAAGTCCCCGCTTGGCTTGTCGCGACTGTCGATGAGCCGGCTACGCACAGCCTCCAGCTTCATGGCGACGTCGTGGACCGCCTTGAGCAGCGTCTCGCCCTGTTCGGTTAGAATGAGTCCGCGCGCGTGTCGGTGAAACAAGGGCGCGCCGAGATCGCCTTCCAACGCACTAACCTGACGGCTGACGGCCGACTGGCTCAGCCCTAGTGTTTCGCCGGCGTGCGTAAACGAGCCCGCCTCGGCGGCGGCCTGAAAAATTCTTAGCTTGTCCCAATCCATGCGCTACGGTCGCTCCCCCCAAGCGCAAAGATCGTTACGCGAAATTTGCGGGCTCTTAAAGGCCCTTGGCGGCAAGCCAGCGATCGGCCTCGAGCGCCGCCATGCAGCCCAGCCCCGCCGCTGTGACCGCTTGGCGAAAGACGTCGTCGGCGATGTCGCCTGCTGCAAAAAGTCCGTCAATGCTGGTCGCCGTGGAGTTGGGCGCCGTCAGGACGTAGCCACTCGGCTTCAACTCAACCTTACCTCGCACCAACTCGGTTTGAGGCTCGTGGCCAATGGCGACGAAAACGCCGTCGGTCGTAATTTCCCGAAGTGCATTGGAGCCCATGTCGCGCAGCAGGACATGGGTGACGGCTTTCGGGGTTCCGCCGCCAACAATGTCCTCGACGACGCTATTCCATTGCACGGAGACATTGGGGCGCGTGACCAACCGGTCGATTAGAACGCGCTCGGCACGAAACGAATCGCGCCGATGGACGACAGTGACAGATTCGGCGATTGCGGACAGATAGAGCGCCTCCTCCACCGCCGTATTGCCTCCGCCGACGACAATGACCCGTTTCCCTCGAAAGAAGAAGCCATCGCAGGTGGCGCAGGCCGAAACGCCTAAGCCCCGGAACGCCTCCTCACCTGGCAAACCGAGCCATTTCGCTTTGGCGCCGGTAGCAAGAATAATCGTCTGCGCCTTCACCATGCGTCCGGAATCGCAGCGGATTCCGAAAGGGCGCGAAATGGTGTCGATCTCCACGACATATTCGCTCTCTAGCCGCGCGCCGACGTGCTCGGCTTGGGCGCGGAACTGCTCCATCAACCAGGGGCCCTGAACGGGCTTCGCGAAGCCGGGGTAATTCTCGACGTCTGAAGTGATCATCAACTGGCCCCCCGGCTCGAAGCCGTAGAAGAGCAGCGGATTCAGCAACGCGCGCGCTGCATAGATTGCGGCCGTGTAGCCGGCGGGGCCCGCTCCTATGATGACGACGCGTTCAGGTGTGTTTGACACGGGCGACCTGCTGGAATCTGGACGGGAAACGGGCGACGACCTATAGCTAATAGCGCATCGTGACTTCAACCAGTCGGGCGGGAGATTGTTTTGGTGATGATTCTGCGATCCTCCTCCGCCTCGCCGTTCGCGCGAAAGGTTCGAATCGCCGCGGAGGTTCTTGGTTTCGGCAATGAGGTAGAGATCATTCCAGCGGACACTTCCGATCCCGAAGAGGCGTTACGCGCGCAAAATCCTCTTGGAAAAATTCCCACGCTGTTGCTGGCGGACGGCCAGTCTCTCTACGATAGCGCAGTTATCCTCGAATACCTCGATCACAAGGCGGGTGGGGGATGCTTGATCCCGAGGGACGGGTCGCGTTTCGACGTGCTTACGCGGGCGGCCCTGGCCGACGGCGTCGCCGACGCTGCGCTGTTGATGGTCTATGAACGACGCTGGCGCGAGAGCGCCTCACACAGCCCGCGTTGGCTGGCGCATCAGAGCGGAAAAATCGACAGGGGGCTGGCCGCGCTGGAGGCGAGCGCGTCTGATCCCGCTCAGGTAGACGTCGCGGCGATCGCACAGGCTTGCGCGCTCGGTTATCTGGATCTGAGGTTTGACGGGGCGTGGCGCTCGGAGCGCAAGCGACTTGTAAGTTGGCTCGACGCTTTTTCTGCAGCAGTCCCGGCATTTGAGGCGACGCAATATCGAGAGCCCTAAAAGTGAGCTTTGCTTGCAAGATGCTAAGATTAATTTTCGTCATCCGGAAGACAAAACGTCGTCTCGCGTGAAATAGGGCGCTGATTTACTGAAAATGCGGTATGATTCTGACACTATATTTGCTTTGGCGACCGGTGACAGTAAGTCAGCCGTCGCAATAGTGCGCGTCTCGGGTCCGGATTGCGAGAAAATTCTTGCAACTATATGCAAACGCGCGATGGTGCCAGCGAGGCAGGTCGTTTATACGAACATTTTCGATATAAGGGGGGTGTTTATAGACAAAGGGATTGTCCTATTTTTCCGCGCACCGCGAAGCTTTACCGGCGAAAACATGGTTGAGTTCCAGATAACGGGCGGTCGGGCGATCAAAAGTGCGCTTCTCAAGGCCCTCTCTGAATTCCCGGGCGCGCGGCCAGCGGAGGCGGGCGAGTTTGCGCGGCGGGCGTTCGAAAATGGCAAGATGGACCTTGTACAGGTCGAGGGACTGGCGGCCATCGTCGACGCTGAGACGATCGCGCAGGCCCGTCATTCGGCTTTGATGGCTTTCGGCAAGGTTAGCCAGCTATGTGAACAGGCCCGCACCGAATTGCTCAGGGCGGCTGCGCTAATAGAGGCGCTACTAGACTTTTCCGACATTGAGGACCCCGACGACACGACAGTTCAATCCGTGCGGGTAGCGCTTGGGCGAGCGAAGAACACATTGCAGGCTCTGTGTCGAAGGGGGCGCGTGACCGAACGTCTCAGAGTCGGCTTTACGGTCGCCATTGTGGGCGCCCCCAACGCCGGTAAATCGACGCTTATAAATCACATTCTGCAACGCGACGCAGTGATTGTCTCGGAAATTCCGGGAACGACCCGGGACTATTTGGAATTTTTCGTAGACTTGGATGGTTTTCCTGTCGTTTTTATCGATACTGCGGGTTTTCGGGTTGCTGTAGATCCGATAGAGCGGATCGGTGTTGAGCGGTCTCGGCAGCGCATCCGGGCGGTAGATTTGATCGTCTGGCTTGCAGAAGGCGAACATGTTGGGGAGGACTTCTTGCCTGACGGCGTCCCCGTGATCAAAGTGCAGTCGAAGATTGACCTTTCGGAAAGACAGCCAATTCTGATGGATATGCTATCGCTTTCTTCGTACACTGGCCATGGAATAGTCGCACTTGTGGAGAGGATTGTCGGTCATGCCGCCAGTTTCTTCAGCGAGGCGGGTAATGCCGGACTGGGCACGGAGCGGCAACGGGTCGCTGCTAACGCGGCGCTAGAAGCAATCGAAAGGGCGCTGTCGACGACCGGTCGGGCGGAGGAGTTTGTCGCCGAGGATATTAGAGCGGCGCTCACGGCTGTCGGCCGAGTCACGGGTCGGGTTGACGTCGAAGACGTATTGGACGAAGTGTTTTCGCGCCTTTGTGTCGGAAAGTGAGCTGTTTCACGTGAAACATGACCAGCAGAAATTTTGACGTAATCGTCGTCGGAGGCGGACACGCGGGCGTGGAAGCCGCCGCCGCCGCCGCGCGGCTCGGCGCGAAGACGGCCTTAATCACGCAAAAGCTCGCCACCGTCGGCGCAATGTCGTGCAATCCGGCTATCGGCGGACTCGGCAAGGGCCATCTCGTGCGCGAGATCGACGCGATGGACGGTCTGATCGGCCGCGCCGCGGACGCTGCCGCAATTCAGTTTCGTATGCTTAACAAGCGCAAGGGCCCTGCCGTCCAGGGGCCTCGCGTTCAGGCGGACCGAAAGCTGTATCGGCTGGCGGTCCGCCGTCTTTTGGGGGAATTCGTCAATCTTGAACTGGTTGAGGACGAGTGTCGACGGCTCCAAATTGCGAACGGGCGCATTGAAGGGATCGAAACGGCTTGCGGCAGATATGGCTGTGGCGCGGTGGTGCTAACGACGGGAACCTTTCTCAACGGCCGCATTCATGTGGGGTCCACGCAGGCGGAAGGAGGGCGGCTCGGCGACGCTGCGGTGGTCGGGTTGAGCGATCAGTTGCGTGACGCCGGATTCGCGGTGGGCCGACTTAAGACAGGCACGCCGCCTCGACTCGATGGCCGCACCTTGGATTTTAGTCGGCTCGAGCCCCAGTGGGGCGACGACGAGCCAAAATTCTTGTCGGCCTTGTCTACAACAGTGACCGCGCCGCAGACGCCCTGCTTCATCACTCGCACCACGCCCGAATCGCATGATCGGGTACGAGAGAGCTTGCATCGTTCAGCGCTGTACGCAGGGGGCATCACAGGGCCGGGACCGCGTTATTGTCCTTCCATCGAAGATAAGATCGTACGATTTGGCGCGCGCGACTCCCATCAGATTTTCCTGGAGCCGGAAGGCGCAGACACCCACCTGATCTATCCCAACGGAATTTCGACCTCTCTGCCGCATGATGCGCAGGAAGCTCTTGTACGTAGCATTCCGGGGCTGGAACGTGGGAAGATCGTACAGTTCGGCTACGCCATTGAATATGATTTCATCAATCCGCAGGAACTCCATCCCTCGCTGATGACGCGACGCATCGAAGGGCTGTTTCTCGCCGGACAAATTAACGGAACGACCGGTTACGAGGAGGCGGCAGCCCAGGGACTCGCAGCAGGTGTGAACGCGGCGTTGCATGCGGGAAGCCGTCAGGCTTATGTTTTCGACCGGACGAACTCATATATCGGTGTGATGATCGACGACCTCATCATCAAGGGCGTGAGCGAGCCCTATCGGATGTTTACCTCGCGCGCCGAATATCGGCTCACCTTGCGTTCTGATAACGCCGACGAGCGTCTGACCCCCGCCGGCCTTTCGCTGGGCCTGATCGGTTCCGAACGTCGAAGCTATTTCGCGAAATTACAAGACGCGCTCGCAGACGCGCGTCACAAACTCGTCGAGATCCGTCTAACTTCTAACCAAATACGAGAAGCGGGTTGTGAAACCGAGGGTCCGGACCAAACCCGCTCGCTTTTCGAATGGGCTAGCCTTCCCGCCGTGAACCTCGAAGATTTGAGGCAGGTCTGCCCAGCACTGTTCAGCATCGACCGCGTAAATCTTGAGCGCCTCGACGCGGACGCGAAATATAGCGTGTATGTTTCGCGGCAAGCGCGGGACATTGAGCGGCAGAAGGCCGACGAGGCATTGTCGCTGCCTCAGGAGATCGATTACGCGGTGTTGCCGGGGCTATCAAACGAGTTGCGCGCCAAGTTGATCAAGTTCCATCCTGCGACCGTCGGGCACGCGAGCCGTATAGAAGGCGTGACGCCCGCCGCTTTGATGTTGCTGGCCGCGCACGCAAGGCGAGCAAGGCGTTCATCCGCATCCATCCACTCCTGACCAAGGGGCGGGTCGTGCCGAACGAAGAACTCGAGTCGCTTATCGAAATATCCACGGGCGAGCGCCTGAAGAAGTATGTCCAATTGCTCGACAAGTGGCGCAAGGTCACGAATCTCATCTCCGACGAGAGTTTCAGGCAGATCTGGGGCCGCCATATACTCGACGCCGTGCATCTCCAGCGTCAACGGCCAGAAGCACGCACCTGGCTTGACATCGGTTCCGGCGCGGGTCTCCCCGGCGCGGTGATTGCCATCTTGCTTGCAGAATGCGCTAACGCCCGTGTCCACTGCGTCGAGATAGATCGCAGGAAATGCGCGTTTCTGCGCGAGGTCGCCTCGCAACTCGTCCTGCCGCTGAAAGTGCACAATATTCAGGCTGAGCAAATGTCGTCGATGATCGGCGCCAAGGTGGATGTCGTGACGGCGCGCGCCTTCGCGTCCCTCGACAGGATATTGCGATTGGCAGAGCCGCAGATGAAAGAAGGGGCCGTGACTGTGCTGCCGCGCGGGCACTCCGCCCATGCGGAGGTTGCCCGACTCGATGGGGCTTTGTATAGCTTTGCCGTCACGCCCAACCCTACGCCGGGCGACGGCGTTTTTGTACAAATTGAGCTGCGAGACTAGCGCCCTTCATGAGCGATGACCGAAATGGATCCCCTGCGTCCCCGTCGGGGACGCGGGTCTTGGCGCTCGCCAACCAAAAGGGCGGCGTCGGCAAGACCACGACTGCGATAAATTTGGGTACCGCGCTTGCCGCCATCGGCGAAAATGTGACGCTTGTCGACCTCGATCCGCAAGGAAACGCCTCTACGGGGCTTGGCATCGACCGGTCGAGGCGAGAGTATTCGTCATACGATGTGTTGACGGGAAATTGCGATCTCGAGCGCGCTGTTCAAGCTACGGCGGTGCCTCGATTGACAATTGTTCCCGCGACGCTGGATTTGCTCGGCGTGGAACTGGAGCTTAGCCCTTTTGCGAACAGGAATTTCCGACTGAAATCGGCGATAGCGGAATATGTTGAACACACAACGTTCGAACGTGCCTCTGGCTATGTGCTGCTGGATTGCCCTCCCTCGTTGAATCTTCTGACGATTAATGCGCTCGCTGCTGCAAACGCTGTCGTGGTGCCGCTTCAATGCGAATTTTTCGCGCTGGAGGGCTTGTCGCAACTGCTGACTACGATTGAGCACGTCAAGCAGACGCTGAATTCGCGCCTTGAAATTCACGGAATCGTTCTGACGATGTTCGACCCGAGAAATTCATTGTCGACACAGGTTGTCAGCGACGTGCGCGGCTTCATGGGAGACAAGGTCTACGAGACGGTCATTCCTCGTAATGTCCGGGTTTCCGAGGCGCCCTCGCATGGCAAGCCGGTCCTGCTTTACGATCTGAAATGCGCGGGTAGCCAAGCCTATCTGAAACTCGCCTCTGAAGTTATCCAACGTGAACGCAGAGCCCCCATCTTGAGCGGCGCCCCATGAACGACACTCCCTCTCGCACTCCCGAATCCCGGCAGCGGTTGGGACGCGGCCTGGCTGCTCTGCTGGGCGAGGCGAAACCCACAGGTTCGGGCGACGCCGCGCTTTCGGCTGTGAAGGAAGCGCCCATCGAATTCATTCGGTCTAACCCCCGGAATCCGAGGCAGAACTTCGATGAGTCCGAGTTGGAGGAACTCGCCGCCTCAATACGCGAGCACGGCATCATTCAGCCGATTGTGGTGCGACCGGTCATCGGAGCGCAGGACACGTACGAGATTATTGCGGGTGAGCGCCGCTGGCGCGCCGCTCAGCGCGCGGGAAAGCACACTGTTCCCATTATTTCGCTGGCGATTGGCGACCGCGAGGCGCTTGAAATTTCGATCATCGAAAACGTCCAGCGCACTGATCTGAACGCGCTCGAAGAAGCCGGCGGCTACGCCTATTTGGCGTCTGACCATGGCTATAGTCACGCCGATATAGGTCGCGTGGTCGGCAAGAGCCGGAGCCATGTAGCGAATACACTGAGACTAATGGCTCTGCCTGAGTCGGTGCGCGACCTTCTCGCTGATGGGTCGATTTCAGCAGGTCATGCCCGTGCGTTGCTGACCGCGCCGAATCCTGAGGATTTAGCGAAAAAGATAGTATCAAACGGCCTGACAGTTCGTGACATAGAGAAGATTTCAAATGGATCGGATGCACCTATTCTTACAAAAATTAGCGATGACGACGACCCTCATACTAAGGAGTTGGAAAAGAGAATTACGCTGGCGCTGGGCGCATCTATTTCAATTGTAAACAAAAAGCGAATTAAAGAAATTCGTATTAAATTCAAAGAACTTGATCAACTAGAATATATATGTAACAAACTGTTGGGGTGAGTAGTATGAGCAGTTCAATGTTTTTATAATCTGCCAATGGCCGAGTTGCTTCCCTCGATTGAGGATAAAATATCTTGTCCACTGATCAGCTTGTGCTGCGACGACTCTATGGCACGGGCGCCGTTCATTCGTTGAATCTGTCGCTCTCGACGTCCTCGCTTTTATTCCTATAATGTGCTGTCAATGACCACCGACAACCCCCGCCGCTGGGCTTGGGCCGTAACTGGTTCGGGCCACTTTCTGCAGGAGACATTCGCGCTGTTGCGCGGCCTTAGCGACCTCGATCTCTTCCTGAGCCGCGCGGCGGTGGAGGTCCTAGGCATGTACAAACAACAAATCAATGTGGCCGATGGTTGCCGAATCTTCCGTGACAAGACGGCAAGCGCAGTTCCGATTGGCGCATTCTATTACGGCGCCTACCACACAGTGGTCGTTGCGCCTGCGACCTCGAACGCGGTTGCAAAGTTTGTCTTTGGGATTTCCGACGATCTCGTAACCAATGTGTTCGCCCATGCGGGCAAGACGCGCGTGCCGATCGTGGTATTCGCGTGCGATACGGCGCCGGAGCTTCTGACAATGGCGCCAAAGGGACCGGTAAAGGTCTTTCCCCGCCCCATCGATCTGGAAAACCGGGAAAAGCTAGGACGTTTCGCCGGAGTCACGGTGGCGGATTCCCTCACTGACCTGGCGAGGGCTGTCGCTGCACGCTGTGCAGATCTCGGCCTATGACGAGAACTTTGTTCGTCACCGGAAAACTCGCGGAGCCGAGGTTGAGGGCCGTGATGGCGGCCCTTTGCCCGTCGTTTGAGTACGAAATCTGGAACGCTGGGGTCAAAGTTGCGGCCCTCATCACGGAATCGATCCTAGTCCATCGTTTGCCGCGGCCGCTGACCGTCGACAGAGTGATCCTGCCGGGCCGGTGCCGTGCGCATCTGGACCGATTGTCCGAGGCGTTCGGCGTGCGGTTCGAGCGTGGCCCTGACGAACTCAAGGATTTGCCGGCCTATTTCGGCAAGCGTGGCGGCCCGCCGGACCTTTCGAGCCACGATCTGCGACTATTTGCGGAAATCGTCGATGCGCCGGTGCTTCCGATAGAGGCGCTGCGTGAACGCGCCCACGCATTAAGGGAGGCGGGCGCTGACGTCATCGATCTGGGATGCCTTCCGGACACGCCTTTTCCACAACTTGAGGAAGCGGTGCGGACGCTCCGAGTTGAGGGCCACAAAGTCAGCGTCGATTCCGCTGACTTTGACGAACTTCGGCGCGGCGCGGCGGCCGGGGCGGATTTTCTTCTGAGCCTTACTGAGTTCACGCTCGATACGGCGGGCCGTTCGCGCCCCGTGCTTGTGCCAGCGAGTCACGGCGATCTGGACTCGCTAGTGCGGGCCTATGAGGGTGCTATCGCCAGAGAGATTAATCCGATCCTCGATCCTATTCTCGATCCCATCCATTTCGGCTTCACGGATTCGCTAGCGCGTTATCGCGAATTGCGCGCCAGATTGCCGGAGGCCGAGATGATGATGGGCACCGGCAACCTCACTGAACTTACCGAAGTGGATACCGCCGGATTGACCGCGCTGCTCCTCGGAGTCTGTTCCGAATTGCGGATATCCAATGCGCTGACGGTCCAAGTGAGCCCGCACGCCCGCCGCACGCTTCAAGAACATGATGCCGCGCGGCGACTGATGTTCGCCGCCAGACATGCTCAGAGCGCGCCAAAGGGCTTTGGCGACGCGCTGTTGCAACTTCACGACAAGGCGCCGTTTCCCACCGATCCGGTCGAAATTGCCGATGCCGCTTCACAAATCCGAGATGGTAATTTCCGGATAGAGGTTGCCGCTGACGGCATTCATATCTTCAATCGGGATGGTCATTGGACAGCCGGCAGCGCCTTCGAACTGTTCGAACGTCTTGGCGTTGAGCGGGACGGCGCGCACGCATTCTATTTGGGCGCGGAGTTACAGAAAGCCGAAATCGCCTATCATCTCGCTAAGCGGTATGTGCAGGACGAACCGCTGTACTGGGGCGTCGCCGTTGATCGGGCGCCGGATGATCGCACGCGCTTCGCCAAAGCCGGGCATACGCTTCGGAACAAGGCGCAATGCCCCTGATTCGCGAAACCCTGGTCATTACCGTTGACAGAGCGGGCACGCCGCATATTGCCCCTTTGGGCCTTATCAGCGAGGGCGAAAGCTGGATCGTCGCTCCCTTTCACCCCTCGAGAACGCTCGAAAACCTGCGGTCTCAATCGCGGGTCACAGCTAACCTGACCGAAGACGCTCGCGTGTTCGCGGGGTGCCTGACAGGCCGTCGCGATTGGCCACTGACGCCGACCCAGCCAGGCTTTCCGCCAAGGCTCCTGGACGCGCTTGCGCATTGGGAACTGCAAGTGACGGAGGTTCGCGAAGACGCGACGCGCCCGCGCTTCGTTTGCGCCATCGCCGCTCAGGCCGCACACGCGCCGTTCCCTGGTCACAATCGGGCCTTCGCCGCCGTCGTAGAAGCAGCAATCCTTACCAGCCGGCTCGATCTGCTGCCTCGCGCAGAGATCGAAGCGGAGTTCTCGCGGCTGAGGGTCGTTGTCGCCAAGACAGCGGGTCCGCGCGAAGCCGAGGCCTTCGGTTGGCTGGAAGCCAAGATCGCGGCTCATGGGGCTGTGTCATGCAGGTGATCCCCGTCATCGACCTGATGGGAAATTTAGTCGTTCGGGCGCGCCTGGGCGACAGGGAAGCCTATCGCCCCATTGAGACACCGTTGTCGCCAACCCCCGATCCCGTTGATGTCGTCAGCGGGCTGATGAAGCAGGCCCCGTTTCCGATCCTCTATATTGCCGATCTCGACGCCATTCGTGGGCAAGGCGACAATGGCGCGGCGCTGATGCGACTGAGATTGGAGTTTCCCCAGGTCGCCTTCTGGATTGACAATGGCGCGGCTGATAGCGCGGCCGTCGACGCGGTGCGGCCGTTCGGCGAGGCGGTCCTGGGAAGCGAATCGCAACGCGACCTAGCGCTGATTGCGGCGGAGCAGGACGCCCTGCTATCGCTCGATTTTCGCGGCAACCAATTTGTGGGTCCCAGGGAGATCTGGAATCGCCCTGACTTCTGGCCGCAACGGGTGATCGTCATGACGCTTGCGAGAGTCGGCGCAGGCGGAGGACCGGATCTAGCGCGGATCGCGTCGGTTCGGGTGCTAGCCGGCGCCCGTCAGATTTATGCTGCCGGAGGTCTTCGCGACGCCCGGGATCTCGCTGAATTGAAAAAAGCCGGCGTCGCCGGCGTCCTGGTGGCGAGCGCGCTTCACGACGGCACGCTCAGACCCGAAGATTTGAATTTGAGGCGCGGGGCAGCTGGCAAACAAAATTAGCGCGCGGGGGCTCCCCACCACGCTTATATTGTCCTAACACCGCCCACCCGCCCGAACTCCGGAGAAAAAACATGGCCCCGCCAAGCATTGAAGTCCGCGCCAATAGCGCACCTCGCCTCGCCGAAATCCTCAGCGCCGATGCGCTGACCTTCGTCGCTGATCTGCATCGGCGCTTCAACGCCCGCCGGTTGGACTTGCTCGCCGACCGCGCGGAGCGTCAAAAGGCGTTCGACGCCGGCGCCACGCCCAACTTTCTCGCAACAACGAATACCATTCGCGACGGCGACTGGAAGGTCGCGCCCATTCCCGCCGATCTGCAGGACCGCCGCGTCGAAATCACCGGTCCGGTTGATCGCAAGATGATCGTCAACGCGCTGAACTCCGGCGCCAAAGTTTTCATGGCCGATTTCGAGGACGCCTCGTCTCCGGTCTTCGCCAACATGATCGAGGGCCAGGCCAATTTGAGGGACCTCTGGGCGGGCGTCATCGACTTCACCGACGAGCGCACTGGCAAGCGTTACGCTGTCAAGGAAGAGCGCGCTGCTCTGATGGTGAGGCCGCGCGGCTGGCATCTCGACGAACGCCATGTACTGGTTGATGGCGAGTTGACCTCCGGTTCGCTGTTCGACTTCGGGCTTTATGTATTCCATTCCGCCAAGGCGCAGGCTGCGGCGGGTTCGACGCCGGCCTTCTATCTGCCCAAGATGGAGAGCCACCGCGAAGCCCGTCTCTGGAACGACGCCTTTGCTTTCGTCGAGACGCAGTTGGGCTTCCCGGTTGGAACGTTCAAGGCGACGGTGTTGATTGAAACGCTCCCCGCAGCGTTCGAGATGGATGAGATTCTTTACGAATTGCGTGATCATATCGTCGGCCTCAACTGCGGGCGTTGGGACTACATTTTCTCTTTCATCAAGCGGCTCGCGAAGAACGAGAACTTTCTGACGCCAGACCGAGCGGTGATGACAATGGGCAAGGCTTTTCTCAACGCCTATTCATTGTTGCTCATCAAGACATGCCACCGGCGCGGCGCCTTCGCGATGGGTGGTATGGCGGCGCAAATTCCAATCAAGAATGATCCTGACGCCAATAAAGCTGCGTTCGCCAAAGTGCGGGCCGACAAGGAGCGCGAGGCTGGGAACGGTCATGATGGCACATGGGTCGCGCATCCCGATCTCGTCCCAGTCGCGATGGAAGTGTTCAACCGGTTGATGCCGCAAGCCAACCAATTGACCAAGCTGCGTGAGGATGTAACGATCACCGCCGCCGACCTGTTACAGGTACATGAGGGCGAGCGCAGTGAAGCGGGTTTGCGAGAAAATATCCGCGTCGGCGTGCAATATATCGAGGCCTGGTTGCGCGGACGCGGCGCCGTTCCGCTCTACAATCTAATGGAAGACGCCGCGACCGCCGAAATCTCGCGCGCGCAGATCTGGCAATGGCTGCGTCACTGCGCGAAGCTCACCGATGGTCGCATTGTGACGCCGGAACTATTCCAGATAACGCTCGATGACGAGATGGCGAGTCTGCGCGTCAACCTCAGCGAGGCAGCATTTGACAGTGGCCGTTTCCCGGAGGCCATCGACCTGTTCCGCAGGATGTCGCTTTCAAAAACGTTCGAAGAATTCCTGACGGTTCCCGCTTATCAACTCATTGACTGATCGACGCCGCGCGCCGCTCCCTTGCGGCGCGCGCTTCTCACGAGGTGAAGCCTTTTAGCTCTTCGGGCCTCGGCATTGAAATGACATTGTAGCCCGCATCGACGTAATGAATCTCACCGGTTACTCCGGACGAAAGACTAGATAGCAAATATAGCGCCGAACCGCCGACTTCCTCTATGGAGACGCTCTTGCGAAGCGGCGAATGATCTCGCTGGAAGTTGAACATCGCGCGCGCGTCGCCGATGCCCGCCCCCGCCAGTGTCCGGATCGGCCCTGCCGAGATGGCATTGACGCGAATCCCAACCGGCCCGAGATCGGCGGCCAGATAACGCACGCTGGCCTCAAGCGCCGCTTTGGCGACGCCCATGACGTTGTAGTTGGGCATCACGCGGGTTGATCCGCCATAGGTGAGCGTCAACAAACCGCCGCCGTTTGACATCAACGAGGACGCGCGCAGCGCAAGTTCGGTGAACGAGAACGCCGAAATGGTCAGCGCGCGTTGGAAATTGCCCCGCGTCGTATCGACATAACGCCCCTTGAGTTCGTTGCGATCAGCAAATCCTATGCAATGGACAAGAAAATCAAGCCCGCCCCATTCCTTGCGCAAAATGCCGAAAAGCTCGTCGACTGAGGGCAAATCCTCGACGTCGCAGGGCAGCACCAATTTGGCGCCGAGGCTCGCGGCCAGCGGTTGTACGCGCTTGCCCAGCGCCTCGCCCTGAAAGGTGAACGCCATCTGCGCGCCCGCATCGGCGAGCTTCTTGGCGATGCCCCAGGCGATGGAGTGATCGTTGGCGACTCCCATGATGAGGCCGCGCTTTCCCTTCATGAGATCAGAGGTCATGCGTCCACGTGCTTGAAGACGAGAGTGGCGTTGGTGCCGCCAAAGCCGAAGGAATTTGAAAGAACCGCACGGAGCGAAACATTGTCGCGGCGCGCGCGCACGATGGGCATGTCCACGAAATCGGGGTCCATTTCCTCAATATGTGCGCTCTCGGCAATGAATCCGTTCTGCATCATTAGCAGCGAATAGATCGCCTCATGCACGCCGGTCGCGCCCTGCGAATGGCCGGTCAGCGATTTGGTCGCCGAGATCGGCGGGCATTTCTCGCCAGCGCCGAAGACCGCGCGGATCGCCTCGATCTCCTTGGCGTCGCCGACCGGCGTCGAGGTGGCGTGCGGATTGATATAGTCGATGGGCGTCCTCACGTGGGCGAGCGCCTGACGCATGCAGCGCGCCGCGCCCTCGCCTGAAGGCGCGACCATATCAACGCCGTCCGATGTCGCGCCGTAGCCGACGATTTCGCCGTAGATGCGAACGCCGCGAGACTTGGCGCGCTCGTAATTCTCCAGAACCAACACGCCTGCCCCGGCCGAGATGACAAAGCCGTCACGGTTCTTGTCGTAGGCGCGCGAGGCGCGCTCAGGCGTCTCGTTGTAGCGCGATGACATGGCGCCCATCGCGTCGAATAGCACCGACAACGTCCAGTCCAGTTCCTCGCAGCCGCCCGCGAACATAACGTCCTGCTTGCCCATCAGTATGTGTTCGTAGGCGGCGCCGATGCAGTGGTTGGAGGTCGCGCAAGCAGATGAGATCGAATAGCTGACGCCCTTGATCTTGAACCAGGTGGAGAGCGTCGCCGACGCGGTCGACGACATGGATTTGGGCACGCCATACGGCCCAACGCGCTTCGGCCCCTTTGTACGGGTGATGTCCGCAGCCTCGACGATAGAGCGCGTCGAAGGACCGCCCGAGCCCATGATGAGTCCGGTACGCTCGTTGGACACTTCGTCAGGCCCGAGCCCGCTGTCGAGGATGGCCTGATCCAGCGCGACGTGGTTCCATGCGGTGCCGCCGCCGTGGAAACGCATGGCGCGCCGATCAATTAATGCTTCAGGCTCAAGCGTCGGAGCGCCCTGCACCTGACTGCGAAAGCCGAGTTCTGCGTATTTCGGCGCACGGGTGACGCCCGATTTGCCGGCATGCAGGCTCGACAGCACTTCCTGAACATTGTTGCCGATAGAGCTGACAATGCCCATGCCGGTCACGACGACGCGGGTCATGAAATCCTCCGCTTGAGCGCCGCCCTCAGACGCCGCCGGCCTCCGCCCCAATAAGGCCGACGCGCATGTTGGAGACCTCGTAGATGCGCTTTCCGTCAGCCTCCAGCCAACCGTCGGCGGCCGCGAGGATCAGCTTGCCCTTGAACAGCCTTTTCACGTCGACGCAATAGACGACCTTCTTGACCGTCGGCACGACCATGGCGCTGAACTTCACCTCGCCAACGCCAAACGCCCGGCCACGTCCGGGGTAGCCGAGCCAGCCAAGGAAGAACCCGGTCATTTGCCATAGCGCGTCGAGTCCCAGGCAACCCGGCATGACGGGGTCGCCCTTGAAGTGGCAACCGAAGAACCAGAGGTCGGGCTTGATGTCGAATTCCGCGCGAACCACGCCCCTGCCATGCGTGCCGCCTGTTTCCGCGATTTCGGAGATTCGGTCGAACATCAGCATCGGCGGCAAGGGAAGTTGAGCGTTTCCGGGGCCGAACAACTCGCCGCGGCCGCAAGCCAGCAGGTCTTCGTAATCAAACTGCGATTTACGTTCCGCCATTGGGTCCAGATTCCGTGTCCGCTCGACGCGGCCTCCGTAGCACACGGCGATAAGCCCCGAAAGCGCCTACCGAGCGGGATCGATCTTTGCTCGATCTGTTCGTCTTGTGGGAAAAGCCGCAGCGACCGTCCCTGCAATGCCTAAAGTCAACTCATCGCCTGACGCAAGCTCCCGAAAGGAACGAGACGGGGCGGGGCAAATAAAAGGAGGTTTTTATGCGGCTTTAGTGACCAAAGTGGCCGTCGTTCTCTTGGCCGTGTCGATGGTTATGCCCTCGGTTCCGGCTTCTGCGGGCCCACATTGGCATGGCCGCCGCGGATTCTTGGACGGACCGGGCCTGAACTTCGGACTTGCGGGCGCCGCCATCGCGGCCAGCGTCGCTGCCGATTCCTATTGCGTGCGCTATCTCCCGGTCTACGAGGATTACGGCAATTACGTTGGCCGCCGCCCTGTCAACGCGTGCTGAGGAACGACGCCAAACCGCACGGCGACGTCAAGGCGTCACCCTGCGGTTTGGCCGAAGCCGTCGATTCTGGTAAAGACCTGGTCCAAGAGGATTCTTGGATGACCTACTGCGACTTTGAGGCTCTGGAAAACGCGGCGCTTAGGCAAGAGCCGTACGATTTCCTCGTGCTGACGAATTTCTTGCGCCGCGAGCGTTTTGCTGATGTGCTTGCCGACTATCCCAAGGTGCCCGGCCCAGGCTCACACCCTCCGTCAGAACTCGATATTCGCGGCCATTTTGCTGCCCTGGTCGATGAGCTTCGAGGCCCGACGTTCCAGTCCGCAATCGAGCACAAGTTCGACATCGACCTGACCGGACGACCGACCATGTATACTGTCCGGGGATTTGTGCGGGAGAAGGACGGCGCCATCCACACGGATTCCGAGACCAAGCTCATTACGGTCTTGCTCTATATGAACGAGGATTGGCAGGAGGACGCGGGCCGGCTGCGCATCTTGCGGTCTGCTAGCGATATTGAGGACTATGTCGCCGAAGTACCGCCCAATGGCGGAACTTTGCTGATTTTTCGGCGTTCCGACCGTTCCTGGCATGGCCATAAGTCGATATCGGGGCCGCGCCGGGCGATCCAGCTCAACTGGGTGACAAGCCAGGCTGTGGTCGATCACGAGCAGGGGCGTCATCGCATCTCGACAAAGCTCAAGAAATTCCGCAATTTGTTCATCCCCAGTTCAGCAGCGTAATGCGACCGGGGAAATTGACCGCGATGCGGATGCGGAATTAGAGCAGGAGGGGACAGCGATGTCGAAGTTCTTTGCAGGTGCGGGTTTTGTGGCGGCTCTGGCTGTGGGCGCTTGGTTCGCGGCGCCGGCGCATGCCGAAAGCGTCATGAAAGAATGCGGCGCCGAGTGGCAGACCGCCAAATCCAACAACACGACTAATGGCCAGACTTGGCCTCAATTCCTCAAGGATTGCAAGGCGCGCCACGCCACCACGACCGAAGCTGCGCCTGCGCCCGCTCCCGCCGCGACGCCGGCGCCGGTCGCGCCCGCCCCGACGCCTGTTGCTCCGAGGCCGACGCCTTCAAAGGCGGCGAAGGTCGCTCCTACTTCTACGGGCGCGGGCGAGTTCGCCAGCGAAGGTGAAGCTAAGGGCCATTGCCCGAGTGATACGATCGTGTGGGTCAACACCAAGTCGCACAAGTATCACTACGCCGGTCATCGCAGTTACGGTACGACCAAGCAGGGCGCCTATATGTGCGAGGCCGACGCCAAAACGTCCGGCGACGTGGCCGCCAAAGGTGAGAAGCCGAAAAGCTAAGCCAACGGGCGCGCCGCAGCACGCGGCGCGCCTGCCTGCCTCAATCGCCGATCAACAGTTTGAGATCGACCGCCTCCGCCATTGCCCTGTATCCAGCGTCGTTGGGATGCAGGTGGTCGCCGGAATCGAACTGCGCCTGAATGTGCTTCGGATTGGCGGCGTCGCGCACCACGGCGTCAAAATCGATGACGCCGTCGAATGCCCCTGAGCGGATGAAGGCGTTCACCACCTCGCGCTTCTTCTCCTTATCCTCGTTGTAATAACTTGCGAGTGGCCCTTCTTTGAAGGTGTCCGCGAACGGCGTCAGCGTCGCGGCGACGATGCGAATCCTGCCCATATGCGCGCGGTCGATCAATTGCTTGTACCCGGCGATAATGTCTTCCGCCGCCGGCGCCGACTCGCGGGGCGCAAGCGGACTGTCGGCCCAGCCGATGTCGTTGATGCCCATCATCAAGATAACGGTCGAGGCGTGCGGCTGTGCGATCAC